>Ga0209536_100002683_pt1 | contig 29013 bp, 22 predicted proteins | sample DeeMarSeWOR28_12_FD_187461 | JGI IMG/M metagenome (GOLD analysis project Ga0209536, IMG submission 187461) | Marine sediment microbial communities from White Oak River estuary, North Carolina - WOR-2-8_12 (SPAdes) (version 2) | ecosystem: Environmental > Aquatic > Marine > Intertidal zone >...
TGCCGCTGGGATTTAACAGATTTCACTTAACATAATGTAACTTAACTATTTTTTAATCTTCACCCATCAGCTGAAGACAAAGTTCATCAAATAATGAACGAAGAAACCTTACGAGCGTTAACCCAATTACTTGCCCTTGTCGCATTACAGGATGGGGTGGTGACTGAATCCGAACGCAATTATGTCATAAACTTATTTCGGCAGGACCTTGATCCGGCAACCTTGTCGCATTATATAGAGATGTTCGATCGCTTATCCGGATATGATAAACAAAAGGAAAAGACAGATACCCCCCGTAAACTAGGTCCAATCTCTCTCAAGGACACTGTGAAAACACTGGCAATTTCTAACAAGCTGAATAAAACACTTGAAATCAAACAAAAGGTTTTTTTATTGCTGAAGATCCTTCAGTTGATCGGTGTGGACGGAAATTTCTCCCTGCATAAAAAGCGAATTATTGAAACCATTTCAGCGGTGTTTAATATAAAGGATCCTGACCTGGAAATAATTCAGGCATATGTTTTCTACAGGCCAGGGAAAAAAATAAGAGGGAAGGAAATATTAATTGTCAATGGGGATGAACCGGCCGAGTTTCCTTATAACCATATTCATTCTGAATTGTCAGGGGAGCTTGTTTTTCTTAAATTCTCCATTACGGATATGTACTTTGTCAAATATTACGGGGACGAGGAGATCATATTGAATGGTTTTATCATGCATCCCGGGAATATATATATGTTTACTAATGGAAGTGCCATAAAAAATCAACGGGGCACCGCGATCTATTTCAGTGATCTCATCCGAAAATACCAGAATGAGGTCAACCCTGTCAATCTATCATTCAATGCCGATCAGATCTCCTTTAAATTTTCATCAGGTGAAACCGGGGTACATCCCCTGTCTGTTTCCGAAGAAGAGGGCAGTCTGATCGGAATCCTGGGACCCAGTGGATCAGGAAAGACAACACTTCTCAATGTACTGGCCGGCATTTATAAATCTTCGACCGGAACGGTTAGAATCAATGGCCTGGATATTCATTCCGCAGGTATCAGACGGAAACTGAAAGGCATGATCGGTTATATTTCTCAGGACGACATGTTAATAGAGGAACTGACCGTTTTTCAGAATCTTTACTTCAATGCCAAATTGTGCTTCGCGGACCTTTCGGATCAGGAAATCCGCAAAAAAGTTAATGAAGTACTTCGAATCCTGGGCTTATGGCAAAGAAAGGACATGAGGGTTGGGGATCTGCTAAGCAAAATGATCAGTGGAGGTCAAAGAAAAAGATTGAATATTGCGCTGGAACTGATCAGGGAACCTTCCATTCTTTTCATCGACGAGCCTACTTCAGGACTTTCTTCCAGGGATTCTGAAAATGTGATGGATTTGCTGAAGGAATTGACCTACCGCGGGAAATTGATTTTTGTAGTCATTCATCAGCCCTCTTCCGACATCTATAAATTGTTTGACCGGATTGTCATTCTGGATGATGGAGGATATACCATCTATTATGGCAATCCGATTGAGGCGGTCACCTATTTTAAAAACGCCACACACCAGCTTGATAAAGAGCGGGGTATATGCCCTACCTGTGGAAATGTAAATCCCGAACAGATATTTAACATTGTGGAAGAAAAAGTAGTGGATGAATATGGAAATCTTACCGATATTCGAAAAGTTAAACCGCAACAATGGGCTGACTTGTACCGGAGAAGAAAAACAGTTATCCGGATCGGAGATAAATCCACTTTACCTGATCAAAAATTAGAAATTCCTTCCAGAATCAAACAGATTGGTATTTTTATTCACAGGGATCTGCTTTCCAAATTATCGGACAGACAATATATCACGATCAATCTGCTGGAAGCGCCTTTACTGGCTTTCATTCTTGCCGGAATCGTTCGTTATCAGAATGCCGAAGGTGGTTCGGCCTATTTCTTTCGTTTTAACGATAATATCCCGGTTTATTTTATCATAAGCATTATCGTCGGTCTGTTTCTGGGCCTCATGGTGAGTGCGGAGGAAATGATCCGGGATCGGAAAATTTTAAAGCGGGAGGGATTTCTTAACCTGAGCAGAAACAGTTACCTATTATCAAAAATCACTATTTTATTTATGATTTCTGCCCTTCAGACCCTTCTTTTTGTTGCCATCGGTAACCTGATCCTGGATATCAGAGGTATGTTCTTTCCCTTCTGGACGATTCTTTTTTCAATATCCTGTTTTGGAAATCTACTCGGATTGAATCTTTCCGACTCCTTCAGGTCCACGGTCACGGTTTATATTCTGATCCCCTTATTGATCATTCCTCAAATGGTCCTCAGCGGATTATTTGTACGTTTTGATAAAATCCATGAATTTATCGGTAATAAAGCAAAAGTGCCGCTCATTGCTGATTTGATGGCAAGCCGGTGGGCTTTCGAGGCCATGGCGGTTTACCAGTTTAAAAATAATAAATATGGGAAGAATTTCTATCCAATTGACCGGATCATAGCCCAGTCGGATTATAAAAGTACTTTTTATGCCGACAAGCTCAAAGAATTGATCGATGAGGTAGTTCTTCTAGCAGAAAAAAAACCAGCAGACGAACCTGGATCGGAGGTGGACATAGATCCGAAATCGAGGAGGAAAGCGATCAAAGACAAGATAGATATTCTGGATAACGAACTGAGTAACGAACCATTGATTCAGAAAGCATTTTCTAATCCGGAAAGTATTTTTTCACCAGGGTTTGTGGATCAGAATATGATTGAAAAGATATATAACGACATCATCCTGATCAAACAATCCTATCGTCAGCAGGCAAACCAAGCCCTTGCAAAAAAGGATCATATGATCCGCGAAATGGAAGAATCTGATGATCTGGATCAATCAAAAAATGATCATTATAATGAATCCTTAGCCGATATCGTCCGAAATCTAGGTACGGGCGAAAGAGTTATTGAATATCGCGGCAGACTGGCTCCTTTGATCGAGCCTATCTACCTGACGGATGCTAATCCAAAATCTACATGGGACTATCGCACACATCTCTTTGCACCACGAAAACAGCTAATTGGTGTTGAAGTAAATACATATGCCTTTAACCTGATAATTATCTGGCTCATGTCCATATTTTTATATTTTACATTATATTTTCAGCTATTCAGGAGGAGTCTGAATTCAATTAAGATATTGGGAATAAGGAAAATTACCTAGCTGGAAAAGTCAAAGTTGAATTTAGAGATTTACTTCCATAGTCTCCGGTGGTTTGACTTGAGCCGACGGGATTATATACTACAATAAATCTCCAACAGCATGAGCCTTGGTTTCAGCTTTCATTATCCCTGCCTAGCGTAGGTTAATCTGGTGGGCATTCTTGAGATCCAACCGTCAAATCAACACCTGGAGCGATCAAAAGAAACCTTTGGAATAAACTGATCGTGAATGAATAATTCTGATTAACTTTAATATCCCCATTTATTATTTTTTATTTGGAATTTTAATGAAATTGCTCAAAATTGAAACCATTAACCTGGAGATGAGGCAAGAACATTTTAATTGCGAAAATATGGACAAATATCTACTATTGATTTTTCTTATGATGTGGATTGGTTGCCAATCCCCCAGGAAAAATACAGAATTGGCACTGCTTGATAGCCTGGAAAATCTGGAAATTCCGCAGCCAAATATATCTGATGAACAGATCAATGCGATAATCAATCAGATTCCGGCACCCATAGAATTATCTGCGATGATGAAAAAATCGGGTGCAGGATATAATAAAAATTATTTGAATGATCCGGACAAATATTCATACTATAATACAAGTTTTGAACAGGCTTTGAACCTGGGAATTTATGGTGCTGATCTGGGGTACAGCAATTTGTATGAAGAAAATCAACAATCCATTCTTTATGTAGGGGCTATTAAGGAACTGGTTGATGAACTTCGAATCGGACAGTTCTTTAATTTTGAGACCATCGAAAGGCTTGCTGAGAAGCGAGATCTTGACTCTTTAATTCTTTTGACAACCCAGGACTTTAATGAAGTAAATGAATACTTTCAGGAACAGCAACGGTCTGGACTCAGTGTACTGATGATCACAGGGGGCTGGATTGAATCGCTGTTTATTGCTAATCAGGTGTATGAAAACAACCTGGAAAATACAGAACTGAAAGAAACCATTGGAGAACAAAAGATTGTATTGGAAAAAATATTGGAACTCCTGGCCCATTTCCGTGAATCAAATGAGGATTTCAATCGTCTATATTCGGAGATGGAATCCCTGATGAATATTTATAACGAAGTGGTAATTGAAACCACACGTGGAGATCCCAGCTATGAGGAGGTGGAAGGTGTGCTGGTAGCCAGTGATAATAGTACTACCATCATTCATATCAACGACGAAACGATTGAAAAAATACAATCGGTTTGCACTAGAATAAGAGATGGATTTATTAGCTAAAGAATACATGATGAATAAATTTCTTCTTAAATTTAGTATCCTGGTGTTTATAATCTTTTTAACTGGAATGCATGTATATGCACAATGTGAAAACAATACTCAAACCAGGGAATGTATATCCAAGATTCAGAATGGATTTATCTATGTAAAAAGTTTCCCGATTGATGGAAAGAATGGACTGAAAGAAAAAGTCGAATATTCCTACGTCATGACAAGAGATACACAATATTATCTGAATCTTTGCACTCCTGAAAATGATGCAGACGGGATTATCATCACCATCTATGACTCCGAAAGGAATCCCGTCTCAACCAATTATGCAGATGGCAGGTTCTTTCTGGCCTTAATATTCCAGTGCAACGCTACCGGAATATATTATATTTCCTATACGTTTGACGGATCAAAGAATTATTGTGCGGGCAGTACCCTTGCGTTCAAGAAATAATCATTTCCTGCGTACAATCGTTGCACTTGCCTGATCGGTAGGAAAGATAATCGTTTCTGCGATGTTTACATGGGGAGGTCTTGAGATAATAAAAAATATCAACTCGGCCACATCCTCACCACTTAAAGGAGTCATACCCTTGTAGGCCTGGTCCGCTTTTTCCTGATCTCCTTTAAATCGTACCATTGAAAATTCTGTATTGACCAATCCGGGGTGGACAGCCGAAACTTTGATTCCATGCTGGTTCAGGTCGATCATCATGCCTTTGTTAATTGCATCGACCGCAAATTTAGAGGCGCAATATACGTTTCCATTCGGATAAACCTCCTTGCCTGCGATGGATCCTATGTTTACAACATGTCCATGACCCCGTTTTACCATGCCCGGGAGCAGGACTTTGGATACATATAATAGCCCTTTTATATTGATATCAATCATGGCTTCCCAATCTTCAAGGCTTCCTTCCTGAATCGGATCAAGGCCATGTGCGTTTCCCGCATTGTTGATGAGAATATCAATATTCTGCCAGGAGTTGTCGAGAGACCGGAAAGCTTCAAAAACGCTTTTTTTATCACGTACATCAAAACTAAGTATCCTGATTTCGGTTTCCGCCTGGAGAGTCTCCTTCAAATTCTCCAGCCTTTCGTTTCTTCTTCCACATAGAATGAGTGAATAGTTATTTTTTGCCAATAACCTGGCTGTGGCTTCTCCAATTCCGGAAGTAGCACCCGTTATACAAACAATATTTTTCATGATTATTCAAAAAGCAGGTAAAATGTAAAAACATTTGTTCTAAGGCTTTCAATTCCCTCACTATATCCAAATTGGTCTTCCCTGAGTAGGTTAAGCAAACCCCGTGAAAACCGGACCTCCGGAGAAAACTTGAACAATGGAAAATAAAAATCAAAACCAAACCCAAATTCTGCAGATAAATTAAAATCTGCGGTTTGCAGTTTTCGTTCCTCCTCGTCGTCCTTGTTGCCACTTGCCTGAATACCCGGCATGATGCCGGCAATCAGATAGGCCCGGGTATTGGTCCATCTAATTGATTTATACTTGAATAGTATTGGAAAATCGACCACGGTAGATTCAACCAGTTGATTGATCTGAGTCCCGTTTATTAAATTATATTCCACCATATATTCATAAAATCCGACTTTAGGTGTGATTCTGAAATCGAAAAATTCCCCTACGCGAAAATTCACAATAAATCCAAGATTAAATCCAAACCTGGGTGGAGGGAGGATGGAGTGTACCGAATCGAGCTGATCCTGTACAAAATTCCTTGAATATTTAATCTGGAATTGAGACCGGTGGCCTCCCATTAAAAAGCCATAATGGATCCACCGACCATCATAATTGGGGAGGTTTATTTCCATGCTTTTCTGGGCAAACGCAGGAACTGAAACCATTATAAACAGGACTATCAATCCTTTTCTGCAAGATAGATAGAACTTATTCCGAAAGTCAATGGTACACATCTTGTTTTTATAAATCCTACTTTTTCAAGTAACGTCAGAAAACCATGGCCTTCCGGAAATGCCTGCACTGATTCCGGCAGATACGTGTACGCGGCATGATCCTTTGAAATTTTTTTCCCAATGAAAGGTAAGATGTTTTTAAAATAAAATTCATACACCTGTTTAAAAGGAAATTTATCGGGTTTGGAGAACTCAAGGATCACTGCCACGCCTCCGGGATTTAAAACCCTTAACATTTCCGTTAACCCTTGACTCAGATCCTGAAAGTTCCTTACACCAAATGCAACGATGATCGCATCAAATTTATTATCTTTGAACGGAAGGTTTTCTGAATCTCCATAAATTAATTCAATTTTTTGTTTAAGTGACAGACGTTTTAGTTTTCTATGTCCCCTTTCCAGCATTCCATTCGAAATATCAACCCCGATTATTTTATCCGGATTCAGTTTTAATGCTTCGATGGCAAAATCCCCCGTCCCGGTTGCAATATCCAGAATCTGTTTCGGCTGATACCCTTTCAACATCCGAATGGCCTTCCTTCGCCACCGGATATCGATCCCCAGACTCAGAAAATGGTTAAGAAAATCATACCGCGGACTGATATTATCAAACATCAGGGCTACCTGTTCCTTTTTCGATAGCTTATTATTTTTATATGGGACAACTTGCATTTATTAAAGATAGACTTTAAAATCTAACTGGAATATAGATGAATTTGTTAATGAAGGATTAAAACCGTGGAGAGCTCAATCAATAAATTTAATAACTTCAAATTCTACTCTTCGATTTAATTCCCTGCCCTCCCTTTCATCATCGTTGGATGCCATTGGACGATCTTCTCCATAACCAACGGCTTTAATCCTTTCTGATGGGATCCCTCTTGATTTGAGCACATCGACTACGGCTTTGGCCCGGCGGAAAGATAAATCTAAATTGTATTCCTTATCTCCAATGTTATCTGTATGTCCGGCAATTTCAACAATTATTCTTGAATTTTCTGATAACATCTGATATAGTTTATTGATTTCTATAGTGGATGCCGGTTTCAGGGTAGCCTTATCAAAATCAAAATAAACATTCCGAAGTACCGTCGAAGTCCCGGTCATCAGTTTCCGGAGCAATACATCGTATTCAATTATAATTTCTTCCTCCGAGATCCCGGGGACTGATATGGGTTCGTTATAAAAAAGATAGCCATCCCGTTCTGCGGAAATGTTGTAGGTAGCCGTTTCTTCATTTCTAAGCATGGCCATATATTCTCCCATCACCAACCGGTTTATCCCCACCAGAAAATTCTGATCATTGTTACGAACCTGGACATTGGCATCTATCGGGTTCTTGGAATCATCCTTCACATGAAGAAGCAGTCGGACTGGTTTTTTAGCCACGATCTCCGGTTTGATAATTGCAGGTTCTTCTTCGGTAATTTTTATAATTTCATCAGGTATGGTAAACATATAGATATCCTGGTAACCAAATCCATCTTCTTTAACGGATGAGAAATATCCTTTTTTCCCATCCAGCGTTGTTATAAAAGAAATATCATTATCAGGAGTATTTATCGGATAGCCTATGTTGACCGGTGTGATCCATTTTTTCTGGGTTGAATCATAAACGGTCTTGTAAATATCGTAACCTCCCATCCCGTTATGTCCTTCACTGCTGAAATACAATGTTTTACCATCGTGATCTATAAATGGGAAGTCATCATTTAATTCGGTATTGATGGGAGGGCCGATATTCTGTATCTCTGTCCATTCACCCCGGCGATCTTTAATGCTGTAATAAATATCCAGACCACCCATCGATCCAACACGGTCGCTGGCAAAAAAAATCAATTTGTTATCAGGAGATATTGATACCGAGGTTTCCTTATTTGCTGTATTGATACTACCGCCGATGGGTTCAGGCCGGGTCCAGATGCCGGAATTCTGTTTGGTCGACACATAAACATCCCCTCCATTTTCATCCACATAAATATATAATTCCCTTCCATTATCGGATATTGCCAGGTTCGATTCAAAATAAAGCGTATTAATTCTTGAAGAAATATTTTCTGCCCGGCTCCACCGATCATTTTCCTTAAAGGATATAAAGATATCCTCATAGGGAAAATTATCCTCAAAAACATTTTCATTAATATTTCCTTCCTGTCGGCGGGAGGTAAATACCATAATGCTCTCATCCCTGTTGACACTTGGCCCGTAATCAGGCCATTCCGAGTTAATCATGGAACCAACATTGGTGATATTATAGTTTAAGGGCGCGTTTATCATCTCCTTACCTCTTTCGCATTCTTTAATTCGCTCCATGACAAGCTCAAGAGGTATTTTATCTGCCCCACTGTAATAAGGTTCACTATTAAAGAGTCCGATATACCGATTATAAAAATCAATGGCATTATCGAAATCCAGGCCAAATTGATATCCCCTTCCAATCAAATACATCAGGTCAAACGTAAATTCCGGATCGATCGCATATACATTCAACAGATAAGGAGTGGCTCGTTCTTTCTGTATTGTCTGCAGGAACAGATACCCTGCCATGTAATTGGCTTTTAGATTATCCGGATCAAAATCCAGTACCTGAACATAGGCATCCCGGGCCTGATTGTATGCCTGCGTGTTGGCATAGATTTCATCGGCCACCTGTATCAATTGATTGGCTATTTCTTGATTATCCTGACCGTAAGTAATTAATGGAAGAGAAAAAGCCAGGGCAAAAAAGATATATGCCCGCATCTCCCTGCTATTTTTTGTAAAAGAAAAGCTCAAATCCTGGTTTTTTGAATAATATGATTTAAATATATATAGGAAAATATAAATATCAAATAATCGGGTCTTGTTGTCTTAAGCCCATCACAAGCATTCCCGGAATTCAATGCAACATTCTTAACTGGAAATTATGTTGTATCATGCCTTGATCTTCTCCAATCAGGTCCAATTCATTTATCAGGTCTTCATATCCTGAAGAACGGATTGTTATAAAATACCTTCTACCTTGAGATAAATTAATACGATAAGTCCCATCCTTTTCATTTACCTCGTATATCCCAATCAAATGATTGCTCAATTTATCCCGGATGATAAATTCCGCTTTGACAGGATTACCGGTCATCTTTTCGGTTATTCGACCGGTCAATTCAACGATCGTGGCTCCCGGATCATTTCGGGTCAATATATAAATGTCGGTTTCTCCAAATGAATCTTCCCGCTCCGAAGAAAAATAAGCACGTTCACCATCGGCGCTCCAAACAAAATATATGTCATCATCTGCCGTATTGATCGGATATCCGATATTTTGAGGCCTTGTCCAGCGATCTTTTTCCACGAGGTATTCGGTCAGGAATATATCATAACCACCCATTGAATTATGCCCCTTCGAACTGAAGTATAATTTATTGCCGTCGGGGTGGATAAAAGGACCATCCTCATCATATTTTGTATTGATATATTCGCCCATGTTTTCAGGAATTGCCCATTGCCCATCCGGATCTTTGGTAGAAAAATATATATCCGTTCCTCCAATCCCCCCTTCCCGGTCACTGGTGAAAACGATCATATCGCCTTCTTCGGTAACCGAAGCATGTGATTCCCATTTTTTCGAATTAATAACTTCCAGGATATCCGGGGTTGTCCATCGGTTACCGTTGAATTCACTTACATACAAATCACCAGCTATTCTGGAGCTGAGATTGTTATTATCTCCCTTGTAAATAAATAACCGACTCCCATCGGGAGCCAGGCCAACCGCGGCCTCATGAACATTCTCCTGATGAACAGGAGAACCGATACATACAGCCTTTCCCCAGTTTTCCCCTTCTTTTGCTGTGTAAAAAATACTTTCGTAATACTGGTTGGTCAGCGGATCCGATTTTGATTTATCCGATGCGGGCCGTTTGGACGTAAAAATCAGAATATCTTCATTTTTACTGATTAAAGGAGAGAAATCACTGTAAGGACCATTTACCATCGGGCCCAGGTTCATCACCTGTACATTGCTTAATGGATTCCTGACCAGCCTGAGACCATTCCGGCACATTTGAATGAATCGATCGATCCGTTGAACCTCGTCCCGGTTCTTTTCTGCCTCCTGATGGAAGATTAGTTCCTTTTTATAACTCTCGTAAAAAATAATCGCCTTTTGAAAGTCATGACCATAATGATAGGCCCTGCCCAATTCGTAAAAAATGTCTTCCGGTGCATCTTCCTGCCGGTAGGAAAACTCAAGATAGGGATAGGCTCTGGATTTAAAATTGGAATGGAGATAACAGATACCAATCCGGTAATTATACTCTGTATTTCCAGGAACAATGGAATCCAATGCAAGATATCCTTCAAGGGCTTTTTTGTAATTACCAATTCGATAATACTCCCCGGCCAGTGGCTCCATTCTGTTCACAAACCGTAAGGTTTCCTTTTCCTGCGCTTGTACATTATGCAAGGAGAACAACATCATAATGAATCCAATGAGAAATAGATATTTCATAAATCACGAATAATGCAGATCCATGTTTCCGGTCTTAAAATAGTTATTTATTGATTCCTACGAAAATGGGAATCATTTTTTTTATGAATTATTTCCATTTATGTATCTAAAGACAAATATTGCATACAAATCCGGAAAATAAGGATTTATATTATCTGATGAAAATAGTGACTGCCGAACACATTAAAAGTGTAACGAAGTTAGGAGATTGCCCAAAAAATGATCGCCTGGAGGTCGCTTTTATCGGCCGGTCAAATGTTGGGAAATCTTCTCTGATAAACCTGCTATTGGACCGGAAAAAGCTGGCAAAGACCTCGTCCACTCCAGGGAAAACCCAAACCATCAATTTTTATCTGATCAATAATACCTGGTATATGGTGGATCTGCCAGGGTATGGATGGGCCCGTGTAAGTAAAAAAAAGAAACTTGCCTGGTCGGAATTTGTAAGAGATTATCTATTGAACAGGAAAAACCTCCATTGCCTTTTTATATTGCTGGATGGAAGGCATGAGCCACAATCTATCGATCTGCAGTTTTTAACCTGGACTATTGAACAAAAGATCCCCATTGCGCTTGTTTTTACAAAAGCGGATAAATTATCCCGAAATCAAATTATTCAATCCATAGAAAGATATAAAAAAACATTGTTGAAAGACTGGGCTTTTTTGCCTGAAATTTTTATTACTTCGATCAAGGATTTGCGGGGAAAAGATGATATTATTCGTTATCTGGGTTCAATCTATCCTGTCTAATTTTGTCTTTATTGAATCATTTTGTCAAATTTGCTCAACAATATGCTTTTTTATGAAAGATTTAACGGAGGTAGCTTCCATTTCAGGGAAGGGTGGCTTATATAAAGTCCTGAAACCGGGACGAACAGGTGTGATCCTGGAAAGTCTGGATGATAAAAAGATTCGGATGGTGACCAATCCGAACCAAAAGGTTTCGATCCTGGCGGAGATATCCATTTACACCAATACCGAGGAGGAAGCGGTCCCACTGGAAGACCTATTTAAAAAGATCTACCTTGAATTCGGAGATGATCCGGGAGTTGACAGTAAATCCAGCCCTGAAGAGTATATGAGTTTTTTGGAATACATCCTTCCTGAATACGACAGGGCAAGAGTCTATCCATCCGATGTAAAAAAACTGGTGAACTGGTATGGAATATTATTAAAGGAAGCACCTGAACTTTTAAAAGATAAAAAAGAAAGTGAGAAAAAGGAAAAACCGAAAAAAACAGACTCACTAAAAAAAGATAAAAAAGGCAATAAGAGTACTATTAATCAAAAACCGGAATCTTCTGAACAGAAGAGTAACGCTTCCAAATCCTCTTCCCTAAAAAAATAACATTAAAAAAATTAATTCATATATTCTTCTTCCAGAATTTGCCGGTAAATAGAAGTGATGATATCAATTGATCTATAATTTATTGCCAATTCCCTGATATTCTCACGATGTTTTTCGATTAGCAGTATTTTTTTTATTTTGATCATTGCAATCTCCCATGATGCGACCTTCTCGCTGATTACTGCTCCAGCGCTATTTTCCAAAATAATATCCGAATCATCGCCAATATCTTCTGTTATTACCGTGGGTAAGCCCGAAGCCCAGTATTCACCATCTTTTATAGGTGCACAGCCGACGGAACTGGGATTTGTATTGGGTAGCGAAAACGCATAGTCTGCACCCGATAAAAAGTCCGGAACGCTTTCGTAGGCGCCATTCTCTACATGTACCCTGTTTACATCAATTTGATTTTGAAGTAATTTTCTTTTAACTGATTCAATATCCTGGGGGGTTAAAATCATCAGAAAAAATTGATCTTTAAAAAATCGCTGGCAATAAGCGAATAATTGAAAGGCTCTCCCATCCCAATAAAGATCTCCGAACTTCCCAGTATAAATCCCAACGATATAATCGTCGGATATTCTGAGTTGCCTCCTGATTTCCCGCCTTTTCCCTGGATTAAAATTATAAACAACCTTATCAACCGGACAAGGAGATGTAGCAAGCTTTTTTTGGTTCAGTCCATTTTCAATCAGTTTATGTTTGTATTTCCTTGAGACCGTAATTAATTTTTCAGCATATTTTTTTTGTTTTTTTTCCTGATTCTTCAGATATAAATACCTGGGATCGAACCGACCCCATACCTTGTTATCTGCCATATATTCAGCATGTGGTTCAAAATATTCAATTATTAATGGAATCCCCACCTTATTTCTGGCCCTTAATGCGATCGTTCCAGCCTGGGTTCCATTGGCAAGGATCATATCAATCCCTTCTTCCCGAATGATCCTTCTGACATCAGAAATATATCTTATATGATCTCTGAATAGATTAAATAATGAAAATATTGATTTACCTGAATACAATTGTACTAATTCGACCTTATCGGGAAGGACAGAATTTCTATTCTTAATCCGCATTTCCCTTTCCAGGGTAATCAGAATAATTTTTTTAACCTGTGTAAATGTGCTTAAAATTTTCAAATGAGGGAATATAGCGGCTTTTGTAAGATTATTCTCAAAGGACCAGTATCCGATGTATAAAATAGTCATGATTATCGGTAGATCCGGTTTAAGTTATAAGAAAATGAATATACATATTAATAGGATTGAATATTACCATTTCTTAAATAAAACTTCAATCCCTTTTTTAAAATGCAGGTTTCCAAAATAGGATCTGAAAAGTATACTTTTTGTTTTTTTTCTATATTTCTCAAGCCACGCTGATGGAATACTTTTATCCCCTTGCAGCATATGATAAATTTGATTATAACCCCTTTCCAACCCGATCAGATCGCTCATGGCCGATTTATGCCCGGTCCGGTAATGTAAAATTATATCCCTAGAATAATTGTACATGGAATGATCCGAACAAATACTAAGGTAAAACAATAAATCTTCACCGTGTGTCAATTTCTCTTCAAACGAATAGTTTAGGCCAGGTTTTCTTTTAATCATCCAGGTATTGCCAAAAAAACATCTTCCGTTTTGACTTATTAGATTATACCTGGGATTCCCGGTAAAATCGGGTTGCCAAATCCGAATTCTCCGTGTTAGCCATTGATCAAATTGGATTACACCACCGTCTACAAAATCGGTTCGTTCATCTTTACCGAATACAAACAACCGGCTCTCGATGCTATTAGCCGGAAGCTGATCATCTGAATCTAAAAAACAGAAATAGTCGCCTTTCATAAGTTCCAATCCCAGATTACGGGCCTTACTCACTCCCTCATTTGGTTGATTGTAGCATCTTATCCTTTTGTCTGCATATTTTTTGATGATATTCCCGGTCTCATCGGAACTCCCATTATTTATGATGATGAGTTCCCAATTTGAATAGGTCTGATTCAATACAGAATCAACCGATGTACTTATAAATTTTTCCGCATTGCGGGCAGCCAATATTAGGGATATTAAAGGAAAATCATGTAGGGTTGTCGACATATCGTAATCCCAGCCAGGATTGTATTATAAGTACTCAGTCATTTAATAACGTAACGCATGAAAAATCATTTTATGTCATCTGGGGCATAGGGCTTTTTGAACAGTAGGTGGTAATATTAAAATATTCCAATACCCTGGACATTGTATGAATTTGGGATTCCGTCAGCGTTCTTTCCCATGATCTAAGATGCTTCTCCATATCAACAAAACTGGTCGAATCAGATGTGGTTGAACTGGGAATTATATATCTTCTATTTATATCATCGGGTTTCGTTTTTTGCCATCTGGCAAATATTCTGTTCATTTCTTGATCGGTATCCAATGCCAGATTTTCATAATAAAGAGTGATCCACCGTGAATTATTATTTTTGTGATTTAACGGGACTGAGTTATTGATACACCAAATCGCTGTTAATCTTTCTTCTTTTGAACTTAACGACTCCAAATATTTTTCATGTTCACTGTATAATTGATTATATGGAGTAGATGGAACTTTATAGGGACTGAATTCGTGATGCCAGCCTTTATGCTTTAACTGCGAGGCTACTACTGCAAAAGGATGCCTCACCAAATAAATAGGCAATAAAGAAAAATTGAATTGCCGGACCAACCATGGCAAAAGCATATGACCGCGGCATATTTTAATGATAAACTGGTTTGCGTTCCAGTAATCATTTACACCTGTCTTCAAACAGGTCCATTCGTTTATCAATTTTCCAATAAGCATTTTAGAAAATATTTTTTTTGCTTCTTCCCATTCAGCATCTTCAGGAATATATTGTCTCCAACCGAATTTCAGATTTCTGAATTCACGGACATGTCGGATATTCAAAGGTTCCCATATGATGGCAGTCTTATCAATAGTACTTAGCATTTCGGTTAACCAGGTGCCGCCTCCTCTGGGATCGCTAAAAATTAAAATTGGATCATTCTCCGATACAGACTTGAAAAATGAGAGCAGTTGGATTGTCAATAATTTAAAAGGTAAACTTAAGTTCATGTATATTTTCAATATTTCGGATGTCCCTTTCTTTTTTGAATACTATCCGATCTGACAAGGCCTAATCTGAAGAAAATTTTAGCAATGAAAGGAATTACTTTAATGAGCAACTTGAATATCGTTCTCTCATTTTGCCGGGGATTTAGTGACGTAAAGTTTTTGTTCATTAAAAACCTGTAATCATTGATGAACAATCTTACTATCTCGGGATTCTTATTAACAATCCGGCCAACCTGTTCAAATTTCCGATGTCTTCCATGCAGGACTTTTACAGAGAAATTCCGGCCGGCAAAATTCGGGGAAACCGTTCTGAAATTAAATTCATTCGGTATTATATAAACCGGCAATTTACTTTCAAACAAGATCTTTCTGAAGGAAGGTTGATCATGCGGAATCCCTTTTTCCAGACTAATCTGATTGAGATACAATTCCTTCCACTTGATAAATATTTCCCGGATCCTTTTATTCTTCGTGAATAAAATTAAACCGGTATTTAATTCGGGGAACCAATCCGGGACATCAATAGGAAATTGAATTCTTCCGATTGCTCTGCATACCGCAAGGGAATACGTATCAAGAATATCATATAATGAGGATATGTTTTCTAAAAAATAGGTATCCGAATCAAGGAAAAGGTTTTCTTCATAAGGAGGATCGATCAATGGACCAATCTTATCGAGAAAACTATAATTTGGGTTATTAATTATCCTTATATCATCAAAATACTTTTCAGCTTTTTCCTTGTTGAATATATCGGTGTAGATGGTAAGAGGAAGATCGTGATGCTTTTTAAAACTCCGGGATGAAATTATGGCTTCATTTAAAAATCGATCCCCAGTCGCGCTATATATAATCCCTCTTTTTTTGTTCAATTCTCAGAATAGTTTAAAATCCGTTAATATATTCTTTCTGATATCTAAATTTAAACTAATTGCTAAGGTATCCATATTCCAGTAAAAACATTCATAGCCTGATCTTCTTAAAAATCTCAATACCTTCTTGTATTCATTGGTAAGCAAATGTACATGTTCGAACAAAATTATTTCAGGATGGATCTGCTTAAAATCAATTGATAAAAGTATCTGACCATCATATCCTTCTGCGTCGAGGTGCAATAACTCCAGTTTTGAGATTTCATATTTGCTTAGAAGTTGGTTGAATGTAATTACATTTACTTTTTCTTTTTGGATCAGATCATCGATGCCTGGAAATTTTTCCTTCAATCTCCGGATCATAGTAACATCCAATGAACCGACCTGTCTTACCCACTTAGGAAATTGATCCGTTCTATCCCATGGGATAAAATAGAAATCCTGAACGGAATTTTCATTTCCAATTGCAAATTTTATGGTTTTAATCCGGCTTGAGTAGGGTTCCATATTTTTCTTCAGGCTGGCAAATGCTTCAGAAAATGGTTCGATCATGATTCCGTGCCAGTCATTACGGCTGATAAATGTAAATAAGGGGTCATTATGAATCCCATCATTTGAGCCGATTTGAATGAAATAACCGGATCTCCGGATTTGAAAGTAATGTGTCAAGATGGAATCAATCGATGCTAAATCGGGTAACCATATCCCGTTTTTTATCCTGCTAAGCATCGAATAGAATAAGGTTCCTTTTTTTAACATTCTATAAGGGAATTCAAAATATTTTCGATCCTCAATACATGAGACGCATAGGTATTTTCTATCGCATAATTTTTTCTGGCATTGACCAATTTCTCTTGGTTGTAATGGTCCAGATTTTCAATGACCTCTGAAAATTTATTTACTAATTCTGCATTATCATCCACCATTTCAAACAACGCTCTCTGATTTTTATATTCATCGATATAATGACTGATAATAACTTTCCCAGTGCTCAAATATTCTAAAACTTTGTGAGGATTTGCCATCTCGGCTTTGTAACGATCTCCCTGATAACATATCAGAAATGCATCAAAATGCTGTAAGAGCCAGGGAAGTTCCAGGTTCTCTACGGGACCTACTAAAATGCAGTTCTGTGAATTACTAATAAATTGGATTAAATCATTATTTCGACTTCGCGTAATAATATTACTTTTTTGATAAGGACCAATGAAGTAAAAATTGACCTGCTGATTTTTCCTGATAATCCTAATCAGTATTTCCTCATCGATGAATCTGTAATTCAAATTACCGACCAATCCGATATTTATCTTATGAGGATCGACATTTACCGGTTTCCTGCCGACTGGATTTACAAAATGCCCGGCCAGGCCATGGTTTATTTTAAATTTTGGTTTTGGTATTCCTTTGAATCTATCCAGAACTAAATCGGCTGTTGAAAAGATAACATCTGCATTCTTTGCTATTTCATTTTCAAGGATTGTATAATGCACATCCACAGGATGATAAATAAATATACTGGAATTAAAACAAGCACGATTCTGGAAGCGGAATGGATCAAATGACCAAACAACATCCAGCTTATCTTTATTTATCAATCCCAAAATCCTTTTCTGAAGCAGATAATAAATCTTTTCACGAATGAATGCAGGAAATAGATTAATTCCCGGTAGATATTTCTGATAATGGATAACTTTCAGATTGTACCGGATCTCTTCTACTTTATTCTGTTTTCCCGGAGGATTTAAAAAATAGACTTCTGACCCAAGATCAGCCAATTCAAGTGCATAATGATGCTTTGATACAAAATTCACCCCCCAACTTTCCGGAGAGATAATCAGAATTGAAAAATTCTTAAGTTTCATTCAACGTACCTCATTCACAGATATTCTTATAAAAATTCCCTCGACACGGAAGATATTAATTCCGATTCGGTTCTGCATAGATAAATTTTTGTACCCGATAATTTCGGGAAAACATTTTTAAATTCATCAAGAGGATGCTCGAAGCCTTTCTGCGAATATATAACATTCTTCCCACCAAAATAACTGGCTAAGGCAGCGGTACCTCCATGCACAGAAATAAAATGATCCGCATTTGCATAAACCATTAATTGAAGATGATTAAATCCATTTACCTTAACTATTTTCTGTTTATATATATCCTGCAAAAGTTTTACTTCCGGATGATTTTTACGCATCCATTTGTAGTCGTTTAGAGTTAATATTTTACTGTTATCATTTACAATCTGACCGGCAGTAGGGCGGTTATAAATAATCTGATATTTTGATTTCAGTTTATTTATTAATACCTCCAGTATTTCAAGGGAAAAAAAACTTTTCGGAGGTTCATCCCATTCCGAATTATATCTATTCGCCAGGATCAACAGGGGCTTATCATAAACAAATCGGTCGTTCCGATAATAGGATTTTAAAGGAACCTGTTTCCATCGCATTTCAGATATTCTGAAAGCATGCGGGCCATGGGGAAACTCAAGTGTGTAATTCCCCAGCCAACGCCGCGTTTTAAATTCCTCTCTGTGGTCCGGTGAAAAAAAATACAAATCCTTGGTATGTAAGGAACTGATCGTTCTTTTTAGTGTCCCGTTTTTATAATGCCAATATGCAAACGGTAGCACATATAATAGCTCCTGCTGAAATTCACCAAAAAAACGAATCTCTTTATACGGTTTTTGGAGAATGCGGTCCCTGATAAAATATTTCAACTGATTAAAATGTCCGATATAATAAAACCGAAGAAAATACCGGTATGGCGATTTTAAATGCGGATGCCTGAGGAAAATCAGAAAAGTCAAAATTTTAGAACATAGGCCAGGCATATGGATTCAGTTCAAATAATTGTACTTTTTCATATATTCCGATATGAGGGGAAGAATATTCTTTATTTCATCAGCAGAGAGAAGGTCCTTCCATTTCCCTATATTACCAGAATTAATTTCATCCTGGGAACCAATCAAATGGGGTTGTATCAGATCATCCGATACCATAACATTTTCCGGATCCGGCTCATATTCTATCCCAAGAAAACCAATAATTCTTCCCATCCATTGATCAGTACTTTTAACAAGGTCCTCATACTTTACCGTTAACATGTTTTCAGGGTATCTCGCAGAAAATTTTTCAGCTTCCCGTAACGACCAATTCCATCTCCTGCCTATATCTGCCAATTGATCATATTTTAATTTATGATTATACCAGGAAGCGATTACATCACGTCCATCGCGCACCAGATTAATCAGTTTCGCATTGGGAAATGTTTTGATAATATATTTTAAAGAAAATACCATGTAGGGATTTTTATCACCCCAGATACTCGAGTCTGGCTTTTTTGTTTTGCAGTAAGTCCGATATATGTAGCGGATTATATGATCGAAACGTTGATGTGAAGGAGGTAAATCCTTAAGATTATCTTCATTCGTATCCAGATTAATATTCCAGAATTTCCAATTCGAGTCTTTTTTATAGATACTGAAAATATCTTTGATAAGCTTTCCCCATTTATATCTTTTGCAATATTTTAAATAATATTTAACGGATTTTTCAAAGGAAGCTCCCGATTCGGGAGGGATGCAGATCCGGGAATCCTTTTCTAACAAAACCCTGAGCATAGTGGAGCCGCATCTACCCGAACCAACGATAAAAAAAGGATCGTAAGAAGTCTCACGCTCGGTATGTAGATATTTATTCCTGGTTGTGAAATAAAATTCATCCGAAATCCGATGATAATAATATGGAAAAAACTGCCCAGCCTTCATGCGATGCTTGCCCTCATTCGGGCAATTAAAAAATCCTTTTGTATTGGATTGAATTAAACTAGATAAGCAAAAATAGCAAATAAACTGTTAAAACCTCTATTTTTACGATCCAGTGAATAAATTGACAGAATGAAATATTCTGCCGGTGAAAAAGATAATTCTATACATCCTGAATTCCTTTGCTGATAAAAATTCTTTTTTACGGAATATTGGTATCACCTTTTCAGGCACAACCGGCGTGTTTTTAATACAGATATTAACGGTACCTATCATTTCCAGGCTTTATACACCCGAACAATATGGTGAATATGCGGTTTTTAATCTTTTATACTTGAATCTTTCTACGCTGGCTTTACTTGCACTGCCTGAGGCTTTGATCCTCACCCGAAATGAAAAACAGTTTAAAGCCATTGCTCAGATAATACTGATCTCTTCAATTACGGTATCAATTCTGGTCCTTACCGCCAGCCTTTTGTACGGAGACCATATATTATCTTTAATCTCAGGTATTGATTATGTTCCATGGTGGCTCCATATTGTTCCATTTATGATCCTATTACCTGCATTTCAGGCTATATATTCGAATTGGCTAACAAAAGAGAAAAAATTTTCAATAAATGTTTCATCAAATATAACCTCGAAACTATTAAGCAGATCTTCCGTAATAGGAATGGGATTTATCCACATGCTCAATCAATTCGGATTAATAGCGGGCGAATTGATTCAAATTATTATTTCCATTTCCTCCAGATACTGGATGGATAGAAGAAAAAACAAACCCAATTTATTGCGGATACTTAGGACTACGCCGGTAAATAAAAAATTCACTTTGGAAACATTACGCAAATTTTCAAACTTCCCTATATTTATTTTCCCGGGAAGGTATGTTAATTTATTATCCCAGCAACTTCCAATCATCTATATATCCGTTTTTTTTATCCCATCCGATCTCGGTTCTTATACTTTCTCCAACAGCATAATCAACTTACCTGTTCAACTATTAGGAATGGCGGTAAACCCGGTCTTTTTTCAGAATACAAGTGAAAGATATCTTGAACGACCTGAGACATTAAAAAATTTCACATGGAAAACCATCCTGCTCCTTATGCTTATTGGTATCATCCCTTTCTTAACCATAATTTTTTTCGGGGAAGAGATATTTGATTATATTTTTGGCGATGAATGGTCCATGGCGGGTCAGTTGGCCTCCATTCTCGCAATCGGTGCATTTTTCCAATATTTGGTCTATCCCATAAATTCTCATTTTCTTACGTTATCCCGGGAGAAACTACTTTTTAAAATACAGATTGTACAGCTGTTCGTCAGGTCCATGATTTTGTTCATGAGCTACCTTTTAAAACTTAGTTTGATTGATATGTTATGGATTTTTACTTTAGGAAATGTCATTTTATACCTTATCCAGATTATTATCATTTTCAGTATTCTCGGAAACCCGAAATGAGATCTGAAATAAATTAAATGCCCATTGCAAAGGAAATGATCCAACGCAGCCATAACCACTCAAACACTACGAGATCAGAAAATAATTATCTCTTTTTATTGCCAAATCTGGTTACTTCACTGGATCGTAAAAAATTAACCGGTATGAAGGGGATTTGAGTTCCATGTGGATCAACTACTTAACAATAAGAATTCTATTATTATTTTTATTAACTTACATTACTTCGTCCGGATTAAAATCACAATGCCCGGAGATTGACATTAGCGTTGATGTAAGTTGTAAAAATGCTCCAATTAATCTGGTAAATAATTCATCCCCAACGAATTTCTTTACCTGGGACTTTTGTAGTGGTGATTTTCTGAATTCCCCCGGTTTATCCTCCCTTGGAGTGTTTGAAGATGCTATTAATTCTGAGAGACCGGAAATCGTGTATGATTCTTTATCGGGAACATTTTTTGGATTTATAGCGGGACAATCCCAATTATATCGATTTAAAGTTACAAATTCTCTGGACTCAATATTTGACCTGGAACTTCTGGGAAATTTCTCGGGCCGGATAAACAGACCTAATGGGTTATCCATTATATCCTGGAATGGCATGTGGTTTGGATTTTATGTGAATATTAATGGATCAAAAGGATTGCACAGAATGAGTTTTGGAAATACACTAGCCAATATGCCCCTGATTGAGGATTTAGGGAATTTTAATTCTATTGGTTTATCCCGGGGGATAGATATAGTGAAAGATAATGATACGCTATACGTGATCGTTTCAAACCTGAACCAACAGAAGTTGACCCTGGTCAATTTTGAAAATGATCCGGCCTTTACTCCGGATCCTACTACAAATGTTAAGGAAATTCCAATCCCGGACAGTAATATTCAGGGTATAAAATTCGCGGCGGATTGTAATAGATGGTATGGATTTGTAACAACCAGGGGAGATAATTCTTTATTCCGGCTTGAGTTTTTTGAAAGTTTATGGAACGACCCGGTAATCACCAATTTAACCTCCAGCATAGGAATTGGCGATAATATACTTACGGATATCGATATTACCGTTGACCAGAACAATAGATTGGCCTTTTTAACTACTTCTATAAAAAAGATTTTTTCACTCAATTTTGGAGATGACTTCCTCAATATGCCGGAGGTCCGGGAACTCGGCTCAATTTCCAATTCAATTCAAAATAGTTATGGAATTAAAATCATCAGATCGAATTCCATATCTAAATGTCTCCTTATAAATTATAATGAAAAAGAATTGGTTTCAATCAATTTCCCCCAGAATTGCAGCGCTCCTCTTGCTTCTTATAAAGGATTTCAACCTGCCGGTATTTATTACACCGAGCCAGGCACGTATCCTATTCAGATAGAAGCATACAGTTCGAACGGTAATGTTTATTATTTACAAGATAGTATTAATATTATAAATTCACCAGAAATACGATTTGCAACGGATTTAAAGTGTAATTCTGAGAACACCATTTTTTCCGATTCCAGTTCGAGCTCAAATGGGGAAATCGTATTCTGGAAATGGAATTTCTATGATATGGACTCCTCCTTTCAGCGATCAACGAAATATCAGTTCACTGATGCTGGGGATTATGATGTTAATCTTCGAGTTGTAGATTCAGCCGGGTGTTCCTCTGATTCTACCTTTCTGATACATATATATGACAGTACCGATCTTAGTCCTGATTTTCAATTCCCCCTTACAGGTTGCAGTCATTCTGAAACCAATTTTTCAGATCAATCATTATTTACGGAGGATTCCATAACATATTGGTTATGGGACTTCGGGGATCCTATGTCCGATGAAAATAATATTTCACAAAATCAAAATGCATCACATATATACAAGGAAAGTGGAATATTCAATGTTAGCCTTACAATAACCGGAATCAGTGGATGCTCACGTAGTAAAATCAATCCGCTTGGTCCGATTCAAATAATCGAAGGCCCGGAGGTGGATTATACATGGGCGGGTTCCTGTGAAAAAGATGTTTATAGTTTCGATAATCAAACAGCTGGGGGAGACTTTGTTTATACCTGGGATTTCGGAGATGGAGATACCAGTTCCTTGAAGAATCCGATCCATTTGTATCCGGAAGCTGGCGATTATTCGGTCACCCTGACAGCAGCAAGTGATAATGGTTGTCTGAATTTAAAAAGGGATACGGTAGCCGTTCATCATCTTCCCGTCGCAGATTTTGTAAGTGAATTGCCCTGCAGCCGCTCTGGGATCACCTTTTATGATGAATCAACGGTAATCGAAGCAAATATAGCCTCATGGGAATGGACATACCACCTCACAAGTGATCCTTCCAATCATGGCGAAGATAGCATCCGGAACCCGGTTATTTTATTTAATGAAGCGGCTGATTATGAGGTTTACCTGACCGTATCTTCTAATTACGGATGCCTGGACTCCATCCGGAAGACAATCGAAATTCTCCCATCCCCGGTGGCATCCTTTTCTCAAAGCCGGGCCTGTTTAGGTGATACCACCTATTTCAGGGATGAATCCAGTATACCCGGTGAAAATATTATTAACCACTGGACCTGGCAGATTGAGAACAAGATATATACCGGTCCCTCGCCAAGCCACCCCTTTACGGGAGAAGGTGCCTTTGATGTAATCCTGACTGTTCAGGCCGAAAATCTATGTCGCGACCGGATCGAACTGCCTGTTGTCATTCATCCCCTTCCACAGGCCGCACTCCGTGTGGAGAACAACTGTCAGAATGAAACCATCCGGTTATATTCTGAGGCAATCAGCATCTCGGATCCCATTACTCAATATCTATGGAATATTGAGGGTGCCGGTTCCCGGACAGGTGAATCTGTGGAGCTCGATTTTGGTCAGCCCGGAAATTATCAGATTTCTCACCTGGTCATTACTGAAAACGGATGTCAGGATACCCTTCTGCAACCATTGCCTGTTTATGAGGCACCCATTGCGGCTTTTGATTATTCACCAAAATACGGAGCCTTTCCTTTTGAGGTTCGATTTGTGAATCTATCTTCGGGAGCCACGATCTATACCTGGGATTTTGATGAAGGTGGGGTTACATCCGGCTCCATTAATCCAATTTATACTTATAACTCCCGGGGAGCACATTATCCTTCGCTGGTGGTCACGAACCAGAGGGGATGCCAGGACAGTACCTCCACCCTTATTTTCGTTGCCGATCCTGAATTGGAAGTCAGTTTACTGGAAGTACAGGAAATTCAATCAAATGGCAGGATCAATTTTGTGATGGATATAAAGAATACGGGTACCATTCCGATTGATAATATGGATATTCTGATCCGGGTGAACGGGAATTTCAGTGTGCGTGAGACTTTCGTTGGTACACTTTTCGCCGGCGATCAGATCCGGTACCCGTTGAATTTTGAACTGGTCGATTTGCCTGGTCAGCACCCGGAGTTCATTTGTTTTGAATTACATCCCCGGAATCCGGATTATGAGGAAGGGAATCCGGATGATAACCGGGATTGCCTCACGATATCGTCCCCAACATGTCTGCTGGAACCTTATCCCAATCCGACATATGGTCCTTTATCGGTTGACCTCATCCTGCCTGACCAACAGGAGGTAATCCTTCAACTGATATCCCTTGATGGAAAAATCCTGTACACCAGAAGCATTCAGGATACCCGGGAGGGACTGAACACCTTTCGGATGGAATTGAGTGAAACCGGGCAAGGAATTTATGTTTTGCGGGTAGTATATGCCGATTTATTTATTTCTAAAAGAATCGAAGTAATCAGGTAACGCGGGCGGTGGAAAATGGATGATAAGGGATCAGCAACCGGTTCTTTTACTGATGTTGATCCCTGAGTAAATCATTCACCACCTTTACCGGATTAAAAGTATCGATGGGAACCTCCACAAATAGGGTGTTCCAATCCGACATGGAACCATTCCACAGGCCCGGAAGTTCCAGCGCTTTCAATTCCCTTCCTCCAAGCGATTTATTTGAGATAAAACCCGTTTGCGGATCGACGAATTTTTTCAGGTCAAATTTGGTCCCATTATAATCCATTACTCCACATACAAGGTCGACCGGATTAAAATGAGTTGCTTCTCCGGCGATTTTATTCTGTTTTTTATCCTCCGGATCGACCTGTGCGCTTTCGACTACCTGTAATGAAATAGTATCATCCGCATTTTTACACCAGAAAGGCCCTCCTCCTGGTTCTCCTTCATTTTTAACCATCCCGCAAACCCTGATCGGCCGGTTTAATTTCTTTATAAAATATTCTCTTGCATTGATATGATCCTGGCTGGGAGCCAGTTCGATACATAATTCAGTCTTCAGGAAGTCGGCAATTTCTTCAATAAAAGAAGGGCTGAGTGTTTTAACCTCTTCCAGAATCCGTAGATAGTAAAAAATCTTCTCCTGATACTCCAGTAATATCCCTGCCAGGGCTTTTTTATATTGGATAGTAATATCCTTCAGTCTGTCCGGAACCACATTGTCAATATTTTTAATAAAAATGAGATCACCTTCCAGGTCATTCAGGTTTTCAAGAAGCGCCCCATGTCCTCCGGGCCGGAATAATATTTCCCCTTCTTCGGAGATAAAGGGATGATTATCGGGATTCACAGCAATGGTATCGGTAACCGGTTTCTGCTGAGAGAAATGAACGTCAAATTTGAGGTCATACTTTTCACAGTACTCCGACAGGGCATCTTTTACATGACGTTTAAATCCATTTTCATGTTCAGTAGATACCGTGAGATGTATAAATACCATTCCCGGGCCACTTGATGCGTATAAAGCACCTTCCACCAGATGTTCTTCAACAGATGTTCTGCATTTTCCGTTATATTTGTGAAACTTCAATAATCCTTTTGGCAGATTTCCGTAATTCAATCCTTTTTCTGTCAGAAGATACTCAAGTACCCGGTTATAATCGCGCTTAAGGAGCCTTTCTTCGAGATGGTGGCCATCCTTTTCCATGATATCTTTAAGATCCTTATAAAAAGCGAATTCCTGGATCTGCTGGAAAAACTGAAGAACCGGTTTAAATTCCGGATCGTTCTTCAGTCGATTGTAATCCTCTTCCGAATCCTTATATGAATTCAGAAAGGAAAAAAGAGACTTAAACATACGACTTGCTGCACCCGAAGCTGGAACAAATTTTATGATCTTGATATCTCTCTGACTGTTTTCATAAAAATGGATCGACTTTTTTATGTCCGTTTCAGATAATTGTTTTATGCCGTCCCCCACCGTGGCTGCACGATCAAGTTTCATAAAGGGAAATCCCTTTACGAAGAATTGTATCTGTTCTTCTACTTTTCTTATATCTTTCCCTTGATTTTTAAGGAGCGTAATGTACTTCTGATCAAGCATGGACGATAAAATTAATTTTCGATATAAATATTAATTTATTCGGATAAATACAAATGTAAACCGTGAATTTTACCGGATAAGGGCAAACCAGTTCCCCTGCCCGGGACAGATAAGTTGTCTTCCAGCACCTGTTTCGATGACTTCTGTAATTATGCTGTCGGGTTTCAAAACAGGTACCCACTGCAGCCTTCCCTTTCTTTTTGGCAACTCGATCGCAATCTTCACTTCTCCTCCGTCCGGAAAGTAAAAAAGGTATTCTTTTCCTGGTATGCCTCGACAAAAAGCTTCATTATTTTCTTTCTCTTCAAATATATCCTGAACAGGTTGTCCATTAAAAAAGTCCATTTCATCGGTCACCTTTCGCACGCTCCGGATCACTGTCTGCGCCACCTCATTTAAACCCTGGCCTGAGGAAGGACGATGAAACCGGGTACTGGCAGCTCCGAACATCACATTGCGGATAAAACACTCGATCCCATTCTGTGTGGTCTGATGCCTGCCGCTGTCATTGCCATAGACCTTTACATTGTTACAGGGGCGTAAGGCCCCGATCCGTTGGAGCCGTTCAATTTGCCGGATTCCGTTACTCCAGTGTTCTTCACCCTGATTATGGTTATTTTGTGAAATATCCACAAAAGTATATGTTTCAGGATGATCCATTGTCTCGCGATGAACGATATGATCAAGATCCCAGGGATCCCACATCTCCGTAGTTTGAAGTTCCTTACCGGCTTCCTGACCCCGTTTTCGAATATATTCAGCCCAAAATTTTCCCCATTCGGAGGATACGGAAGTTTCATTATCCATACAATACAATATGTGATCATACTCCAGGGTATGGGCGAGTAACCGGTCGACATATTTCTGTTGATATTCCAGCAGCCGGAGGAGGCACATCTGGCTGGGAACCGACCGGAAAAAATTATTCCCGGTGAATATCGGGTGGGAAGGGACCTCAAGAGGGAGTTTTGTCCTTTCCGCCGTATAATTCACATTGTTTTGGGGATTGAATGGATTTCTTTTCCAGTTATCCCTGTAAAAATCGAAAGTCGCCCAGACTTCCAACTGAACAATAATATCTTTCTCCGCGGTGAGTTTTAGAAATTGATCGAACCGTTCCCAATACGTTTCATCCCATTGATCGAGATCATAAAATCCATCCTCATTCTGGTAGAAAGGCCACACATTACCGCTGTCGCGGCTAGACATCGTATTCCTGACATAGTTCCCTCCGCAGGATTGAAGTAATTCCAGATGCTCATCCAACTGATCGATCTGGAATAGATTGTCTTCTACCGAACCTCCCAGTAGAAGGATGGTTTCACCCTTATAGGACCAGTATTGCCGATTTTCAGGGTCTGGCATAATAAATTCCGGGCTTGTTTTCCTTCTGCTCGTTACATCGTTGCCAATGATCCCCCAGATAAAAGCGATTACCAAAATACTTAATGCGGCGATTAAAATTCCCGATCTTTTCATTGCCATAAAAATAACAAATGTTTATTCAGCTTCGTTTTTTGATATCCCCTGAAGAACGCGTCGAATTTCATTGGCTTCCTTCATAAGGGTATGGCTCCCGGGTAAGTCGTTCTCGTCGATGATTTTTTTAAAATATTGCAGCTTTTTAATATAAGCATCCAGGGCTTCGGAAACATTTTTCCGATTCTGGTAAAAAATGGGAGCCCACATATCAGGAGAACTTTTTGCCAGTCGGACCGTAGAGGAAAAACCACTTCCTGCCATGGCAAAAATACTTCTTTCATCCTTTTCCTTATCAAGAACAGTGGATCCAAGGGCGAAGGAACTGATATGACTTAGATGCGAAACATAGGCAATATGCCGGTCATGTTCAATTGAATTCATATAATCAAACCTCATATCCAACGACCGGAAAAGTTCTTCTAAGAACTGTACCGCCTCAGGATCACTTTTTTCTTTATCGCAGATAATCATCATCTTATGTTTCAGGAGGGATGTGAATGCAGATTCCGGCCCGGAATTTTCCGTACCCGCAATCGGATGAGCTGCCACATACTGTCTCCTCTTTGGATGTGTGTCGGCCATCTTACAGAGATGTTCCTTAGTTGAACCAAGGTCGGTCAAAATGGCCTTTTCCGGTAACAAATCCAGGGCTTTTATCATTTGTTGACCTAATACATTTACCGGAGTTGCCAGAATCACCAGCTTTGATTCCCGTATTCCCCTTTCAAAAGTCACTATCT
>Ga0209536_100002684_pt1 | contig 29008 bp, 21 predicted proteins | sample DeeMarSeWOR28_12_FD_187461 | JGI IMG/M metagenome (GOLD analysis project Ga0209536, IMG submission 187461) | Marine sediment microbial communities from White Oak River estuary, North Carolina - WOR-2-8_12 (SPAdes) (version 2) | ecosystem: Environmental > Aquatic > Marine > Intertidal zone >...
GCGGCCGTTACATCGGTCTTCGAGGGCATCTCGGCTGATGACTTCCGCCAGCACTTTTGGCCGGCTTGCCAGAAGCTGGAGACCGACAACAAGGTCGGTGGGCTGGTCTTCATGGCGACTCGTTTGGTGCAGAAGCTGGGGCCGGCTCGAAATGGCGTCGTGCGCATGGTCAGCGGCGAGCAGGAGAAGGAGGGCTCGAAGCGGCGAATGAGCGGAGTCCTTTGGGATACATTCACAGGTAGCGCTCCCTACCGCGACATCCTCGCGCGCAGTATGCACCCGGCGGTCCTCGCGAGTCTGGCGTGGAACATAGTGGCGGGTCTCGTACCGTTCACCAGGAAGAACAAGCGGGGGGATAAGCATGACACGTAGCGCCTTGGGTAAGTGGTTCGAGGGCGGCGAAGCGATCGTCAGCCAGGGTGAGGTAGGAGATTGCATGTACGTCGTCGAACAGGGCGAGGTCGAAGTCGTGCAGGGGTCGGGCGAGGGAAGCGTTCGTCTTGCGGTCTTGGGGGAAGGGGAGTTCTTTGGCGAGATGGCCATCTTCGATCGCGATGTACGCTCGGCTACCGTAAGGGCTCTGGGCAAGGTGCAGGTGATGACCGTCGACAGGGTGACCTTCCTACGCCGCATCAGCGAGGACCCGTCACTGGCGTTTCGCATCATTAAGAAGATGTCCGGAAGGATCAGGGACTTGAACAACGAGCTTACCGGCTTGAAGGGCAAAGCCCTCGAATAGCATCACGAAGGGCCCGGCGGTAACTTCCCACTACAACATGAGCACAAAGATTACGAGCCAGGACCGCGGCTTCCTGCTGGAATCCCGGGTCACGGTGTCGCGGAAGCGCGAGGACGTGTTTGACATTTTCGCGAACGCGTACAACCTGGAGGACATGACGCCGCCGGCGCTGCGATTCGAGATCCTCACGCCCGACCCCATCATCATGCGTGCCGGGCTAATCCTCGATTACCGACTCAGATTGCGGGGCATTCCATTCCGCTGGCAGAGCGAGATCACCGTGTGGGAGCCGCCGCATCGGTTCGTCGACGAGCAACGACGTGGCCCATTTCTCTGGTGGATCCACGAACATTCCTTTGCGGATGCAGACGAAGGTGGCCGCACGCGCGTGACCGATCGCGTCAGCTACAGCGTCCCCGGTGGTGCCATCGTCCACACTCTCTTCGTCGCGCGCGAACTGAGGGCGATCTTCAACTATCGGGCGAAGCGGCTCGAGGCGCTTCTCCGTTTGAATCGGTAACAGCAGTTCCATATGTTGTGAGTTTCTGGGAACCAGGGGTGTGGTTTCGTAGATTTGCTTTCATGATGGCGAGAAAGGACTTCATGTCGCAAAGAGGCAAGGGTGGGAGCAGGAGAGCGGCGGTGCTCGGGCTCGCGTGCCTGTCGATGCTTGCCGTTGGGTGTAGCCGCACGAAGAAGAGCGTGCCGGCTATCACCGTGACGCCGACGGGGGAGTACCGAGTTGGTGCTTTCGTCTGGTACGACTTGCTGACCGACGATGTCCCCGGAGTCGAGCGCTTCTACGGTGAGCTGTTCGGCTGGGAATTCGAGGGCGACTTCGGGGACGAGGGCGACTTCACCCTGGTCTCCTTCCAAGGAGCGCCCATCGCGGGAATCGTCTACGCGCCGCCCTTGGAGAGCGGCGAGAGCCGCGCGCGCTGGATACCGTCGCTGTCCGTGGCTAATGTCGATCAGGCGGTCGAGCAATTGAGGCGCGCCGGTGGTAAGGTCTACACCGAGGCCCACGACGTCCCGGATCGTGGGCGGCTGGCCGTGGTCGGGGACCCCGCCGGGGCGATACTGTCGTTCGTAAAGGCGACGGGCGGTGATCCGCCGGACGTTGACGGTCCCATGGGCAGTTGGCTTTGGACGGAGCTTTGGACCCACGACGTCGAGGCTTCGGTTACGTTCTACTCTTCGCTGGTCGGCTACGAATACGAGATCGTCGATCTTCCCGTGATCCCTGACTACGGTGTGATGACCAAAGATGGCAAACCTAGGGCTGGCGTGCGGAAGCTGCCGTGGGAGGAAGTCGTGCCCAACTGGCTGCCGTACGTGCGTGTCGATGATCCGTTCGCGGTCACGGCCCGGGTCGAAGGGCTAGGTGGCCGAGTGCTGATCGCTCCGTCCGACACGCTTCGAGCTGGCAGCGTAGCACTCATCGCAGATCCTTCGGGCGCGGCAGTCGTCATTCAGCAGTGGCCGGTCGACGGTGCAGAAAGGAACGGTGGGCGATGACAAAGCTGGCGATGCGGCTGTTCACGTTGGCGGCTCTGCCCACGAGTCTCGTGGCCTGCTACGGCAGCGGTGTGTCGACCGGGGTGTACGTGGGGGTTGGGGTCCCCGGTCCCTACGTGGGCCGCCCCGGATATGGTGGCTACATAGGGCCGCCGCCGGTCATCTACTACGACGAGGACGCCGCTCTTCTTCTTCCGGCTGGGACCGTTGGACGCTACGCGCTGTCGGTGGACGAGACGCGGGCAAGGGTACGATGCGAGGAAGGTCCGAGGGGCACCGTGGAGTGCGCTGTCGAGTCGAAGCCAGCGGACGAGGCCGCAGGTCGCAAAGGCGAAGAGCCGAACAACGTGAATTGAAGGTCGAGCTTGCCTTTGAGACCTGCTTCGGGCGAATCGGGAGAGATGATTGCAGTCTGAGCGGCGCCGTAGACCGATAGACCGAGTCCTCAGCCTGGTCACCGATGTGCGGGCCGGCGAGGGCGCGACCGCGATCCTACTCGCGCTCAACATCTTTCTAGTCCTTGCCGCCTACTCCGTAGTAAAGCCTGTGCGTGAAGCGCTACTCGGCGATGCGGCGGTCAAAGCATACCTGTACACGGGTGTCGTCGTGCTCTTGGCACTATTGGTGCCGCTGTACGGGCGTGTGGCAGGCAGGATGCCCAGACGGCGGCTGATCAACGTCGTCACCGTCTTCTTCGCCTTGAACCTCGTCTTCTTCTATCTGCTCTTCCAAGTCGGCGTTCCACTTTCCACACAGGGCGTGGTGTTCTTCCTCTGGATCAGCGTGTTCAACGTGATGGTGGTCGCCCAGTTTTTTGCCTTCGCCAACGATATCTACACCACCGAAGAAGGCGAGCGGCTCTTTCCGATTGTGGTGTTCGGCGCGTCTTTTGGTGCCGTCGCCGGCAGTCTGATGAGCCGGGAGGTCATTCCCGCTTTCGGCGTGTACCTCCCGATGATTCTTGGCGCGGTCCTTCTCGTAGTAAGCCTGATTATCACTAATCACGTGGACGCACGCGAGCGTCGCTTGAAGGAGGCGGATCTTCCCGAATCACTAACGACGGGCATGATGCCGGCGGCGTCACAGGAGATCCCTATTGACGAAGTGCGGGCGGCAATAAGCGGTCAGATTCCTATCGAAGACGTCCAGAGGACGTTGACCGGTGAGATCTCGATCATGGACATACGCAAGGCGCTGGAGTCGGATGAGGAGACGTCGTTGGAGCAGCCGGATGCCAAGGCAATGCTGGATGCCACAGCGCGCGAGGTGGACTTGTCCGGGACCGAGAGCCCGTTCAAGATGGTGTTTTCGTGCCCTTACCTCTTGATGATAGGCTTGCTGGTGCTGCTGTTGAACTGGGTCAATACGGGCGGCGAGATCATAATCACCGATGTCGTTATCAACGTGGCCCGTAGACAGGTCGAAACAGGCCAAGCTGCTGGGCTGACCGTGGAAGAGATCAGGGGCACGTGGTGGGCTGGCTTCTTCAGCGCGGTGAATATCGTCAGCCTGCTTCTTCAGTTGTTCGTCGTCTCCCGGGTCATCAAGTACCTCGGCGTGAGCGTCGCCTTGCTCATCCTACCGGTGATCGCCCTGGGCACCTACTCGCTAATGACGCTCTATCCTGTACTCCGGTACATGCAATGGGCCAAGGTGGCGGAGAACTCCACTGACTATTCACTGAACAACACGGTGCGACAGATGCTCTTCTTGCCGTGTACACGCGAACAGAAGTACAAGGCCAAACAGGCCATTGATTCATTCTTCCACCGCGCGGGCGATGTTCTGGTGAGTGTCACCTTCTTCGTCGGAACCACTCTTTTCGCGCTCGAGGCCAGACAGATGGCACCGTTCAACATCATCCTCGTGCTGATTTGGCTCGTCTTGGCCGTGCTTATCGGACGGGAATACAAGCGACTTGTCGCCTCAGGTCAGCCTCCTTGTACATCGAACTGATATGAAGATCCAATTCTGGGGTGCAGCACAGACCGTGACCGGCTCGATGCACCTTCTCGAGGTTAGCGGTCGAAGAGTCCTGCTCGACTGTGGGCTGTACCAGGGGCGCCGTAAGCAGGCGTTCGAGCAGAACAAGAACCTGCCGTTCGCTGCGGCGGACATCGATGCGGTAGTCTTGTCGCACGCGCACATTGACCACAGTGGCAATCTTCCATCTCTGGTGAAATCCGGTTTCGACGGTTGCATTTACTCAACATCCGCGACCCGCGATTTGTGCGCTTACATGCTCCTGGACTCGGCCCACATTCAGGAGAACGATGTGCGGTTCGTCAACAAGCGGCGGAAACGGCAGGGTAAGAAGCTGTTCGAGCCGCTGTACACCAAGGCCGATGCCATCGAGACCCTCGAAAAATTCCAGACCGTCGACTACGACCGGGCCTTCGAGCCCGTGCCGGGAATGGCCGTCCGTTTCCGCGACGCCGGGCATATCCTCGGCTCGGCCATCGTGATATTGGATGTGAACGAGAATGGACGCCAATTGCGTCTGCTGTTCAGCGGGGACATCGGACGCAAGGGCCTTCCTATACTCAGGGATCCGCGGGCGGCCGAGGGTGTCGACTACGTGATCATGGAGAGTACGTACGGCGCGCGTGAACACGAGACCGACGGCGACGCCGGGGAACTTCTGAGGAAGACGGTGGAGGATGTCTCGGCCCGCGGCGGGAAACTGCTCATCCCGGCCTTCGCGGTGGGTCGCACGCAGGAGATCGTCTACCGCCTCAACAAGCTGCAAGAGACCGGCAGCCTTCCGGACATCGATGTCTTCGTGGACAGCCCGCTGGCCGTCAACGCGACCGATGTCTTCAGGCTCCACCCGGAATGCTACGATGCCGAGTACCGGGAGGCGATGCTCGCCGACTCGGATCACGACCCGCTCTCGTTCGCGGGGCTCCGCTATCTGCGGAGCGCCGAGCAGTCGAAGAAGCTGAACACTTACAAGAGGCCGGCCGTGATCATCTCGGCCTCCGGAATGTGTGAAGGTGGACGCATTCTGCACCATCTGAGAAACCACGCCGTCAATTCAAATGCGATCGTGCTGTTCGTCAGCTTTCAGGCCGAGCATACCCTGGGTCGCAAGATCATGGACGGAAAGAGTCCCGTATCGATTTACGGCGAGGAGTACGAGATCCGTGCCGATGTCCGGAAGGCGGAGGGCTACAGCGCGCACGCGGACCGCAGCGGGCTGCTCCGCTGGGCATCGCGCGTGCAGGGTGCTGGCAACGTAAAACGATTCTTTCTTGTGCATGGCGAAGAGGAAGGGCTCTTGTCGCTCGCTGAGGGTCTGCATGAGCAGGGGGCGATGGACGTGCAGATCCCGAAGCGTGGAGAGGTGTTCGAGCTCTAGGCACTGCCGACGGGTCGCACTTGCTGTCGCGCTATGTCACTTCGCGGGCAAGTCCTGCGCGGACGGTGACGATATGCGTGGCTTTCCGAGCGGCATGTCTCTTGCCCCGAAGTAGCCGATAACGATTCTACTCCAAGGACATAACCGCGCGACGATGCGTGCATAGAGTGCACGGAGGTGCCGATGGATCCCCTCCTTCTCTCACGCGTTCAGTTTGCCGTCACCGCCGGCTTTCATTTTATCTTTCCGCCCATCTCGATCGGATTGGCCTGGCTGCTGGTCTACGTCGAGGGACGGGCCTGGCGGAGCGGCGACCCCGTGTACGAACAGATGGGCCGGCTCTTCGGTAAACTCCTGGCGTTTACGTTCGCCATGGGTGTCGCGACCGGTATTCTTCTGGAGTTCCAGTTCGGAACGAACTGGGCGCGGTACTCGAAGTTCGTGGGTGACATATTCGGAGCTCCGTTGGCCGCCGAGGGCATCTTCGCGTTCTTCCTCGAGTCCACGTTTCTGGGCCTCTATCTCTTTGGTCGTAATCGGGTACCGAAGGTTGTCCACTGGTTTTCGATCCTGATGGTGGCGGTGGGCTCGGTGATCTCCGCCTTTTGGATCCTGGTGGCGAATTCCTGGCAACAGACGCCGACTGGCTTCGCGATACGAAACGGTAGGGCGGAGCTGGAGAGCTTTTGGGGCGCGGTGTTCAATCCGTCCACGCTGCCTCGCTTCTTCCACACGATCACGGCCGCGTTGCTCGTCGGGGCTTTCGTGATGGCCGCGGTGGCAGCGTATCGGCTGCTGAAGAACCGCGAAGACACGGTAGGGAGTGGGGCGCTGAGGCTGTCGGTGGTCTGGGGCCTGGTGATGGCGATCCTGGTAGCCTTTCCCTTCGGTCACTGGCACGCCCGGCAGGTCGCGGAGACCCAGCCGGAGAAATTCGCGGCGCTCGAAGGACTGTTCACCAGCACGGAGGGTGCTCCGTTCGTGCTTTTCGGGATCGTCAAGAACCGACCGCCCGAGCTGCGGGCGAAGATCGAGATTCCAGGGCTGGTCAGTTGGCTCGCTTTTGGCGACCCCGACGCGCCGATCCGGGGGATCGACGAGTTTCCCGCTGACGAAGTGCCACCCTTGTGGCTCACTTTCGTCTCCTTCCACAACATGGTCATCCTGGGTATGCTCTTCATGGCCGTGACGGCTTGGGGTGTCTTCAAGCTCTGGCGCGGCCGACTGTTCGAGGGGCGCCGCTACCTGACGCTGTTGGTCTGGGTCGCGCCTTTGCCGGTCCTCGCCTGCCAGTTCGGTTGGCTCGCGGCGGAGGTCGGGCGGCAGCCGTGGGTCGTCTACCGTTTGCTGCGCACGAGTGAAGGGTACTCGGACACGGTGTCGGGTGGTGAGGTCCTGTTCTCGATCCTGATGTTCGGAGTCATCTACCTGTTCTTGGGCTCGCTCTGGCTCTACTTGATGAAGAAGGAAGCGGAACACGGACTTGAACCTGCGGCGGCAGAGGAGGTGACGGCGTGATGGACCTGAACACGATCTGGTTCCTCCTCTTTGGAGTACTCATCGTCGGTTACGCGATCCTCGATGGGTTCGATCTGGGGGTGGGCGTGCTCTACCTGTTCGCGCGTGACGAGCACGAGCGTCGCGTCTACCTGAATGCCATCGGACCCGTGTGGGACGGTAATGAAGTGTGGCTGCTCACGGCTGGCGGTGCCCTCTTCGCGGCCTTTCCCATCGTATACGCCACGGTCTTCAGCGCCTTCTACCTCGCGTTGATGTTGGTCGTGGTGGCGCTCATCGCCCGTGCGGTCTCATTCGAGTTCCGCGGCAAGCTGGCGGGGTCGGGCTGGCGAAGGCTCTGGGACCTGTGCTTTGCCCTGGGTAGCCTGGCCGCGGCGGTGCTGTTTGGCGTGGCTGTGGGCAACGTGATTCGCGGCATACCTATCGACGACGGTGGCAACTTCACGGGGTCATTCCTGGGGTTGCTGAACCCGTACGCCGTGCTGCTCGGACTGGTTAGCCTGAGCATGTTCACGATGCAGGGTGCGGCTTATCTGTGCTTGAAGACGGAAGGCGACCTGTTGGAGCGCACGAAAAGATGGGTGGTCAAGAGTTGGAGCGCTTTTGCCGTCTTGTATGCGGTCGCAACGGCTGCCTCGATCTTCGCCGCGCCCCACTTGTTCGCTGGTGTGGGGGGTAACCCGTTGTTCTGGTTGTTCCTCGTACTGTTGATCGTTGCGGTCGTCTCGGTGCCGCTCTTCGGCGGTCGCGCAAAGTACGGTCGTGCGTTTCTTGCTTCCTCGCTGACCACGCTGTCGATGATCGCGCTGGCGGCGATCGGCATGTTTCCGCGGCTGGTAGTCTCCAGCACCAACCTCGCCGATAGTCTGACGATCTACAACGCCGCATCCACGCCGCGAACGCACACCGTCATGCTGGTCATCGCGCTCATAGGCATGCCGTTGGTGCTCGTCTACACGGCCTATGTCTACAGTGTGTTCAAGGGTAAGGTCGTGCTCACGGAGGACAGCTATTGAGGACAGTCAGTGATGAGCTGAATTGCTGGTAGTGATCGGCGGGGTGGCCTGTGGCAGCCGTCGCGCCAAGGCAACCCCGCCGATCAAACTATTACTTACTCCTCACTCCTCACTCCTCACTCTTCACTTCTCGGGCCGTCCCCCAGAGAAGCGGCCTCACTTCGCTCGCAGAACCCGCGCCGCTCGATTGTAATCCTTCGGCTTCACCCAGAGGATCATGCCGTAGCGATTCTTGCCGGCTGCCACCGCATCGGCGGCCGTGATGTTGATCTTGTTGGCGGCGAGCTTGTTGATATGGCGGTGTACGGCGCCGGTGTCGTTCTTGCCCTGGATCAAGAATCCCTTCTTGCCCTTACTCAACCGCCAGTTGTTCTTCTTCGCCACACGCCGCAAGGCGAACATGTCTTGAGGGATCAGGTCGATCTGAGCCTTTCCCTTCCCGGCCGGGAAACCGGAGTAGGCCAGCAGATCCACCCCCGCTTCTCGCAGCTCGCTCAGCACTTTGGTTCCGTGGCCGGCACGGTTCGGCACCTTCAGGTACACGTAGTTGACCTTTCTAACTCGATCCGCCATGACAACCTCCTTGCAGCGTTCGTAGCTGTTCGCGCGACAGAGTCTATGTCGATGATGAAAACGTGTCGGATTACATTGCCAAGATAAGGCTTGTTTGACCCTGCGTCACCTACTTCTTTGCCGTCCTCGTCCACTCCGCTTGCCGTCCTTGGGGGTGATTTCGCATATTCGGGTCAGCTTTTCAACAGCCCATGCTTTGACGCCCATTTCTCGGAGGGAACGGTCATGCGAAGGCTACCTGTGTTGTCGATCCTGGTACTGCTGGCAATCCTCTCGGCCACAGCCGCCGGGCCAAACGCCGGGAAGGCATCCGCCCAATCGATCTGCGTGGATTGTCATTCCCAGGTTTCACCGGGAATCGTAGCGGACTACGAGGTAAGCAAGCACAGCCAGAGAGGCGTGGACTGCGCCGTCTGTCATGGCAGCGACCACAGTTCCGCCAACGACCTGAGCGGCGTGAAGATCCCGACGGCGGAGACCTGTGCCGCCTGTCACGGCGAGAGGGTCGAGCAGTTCAAGAGAGGCAAGCACGCACTGGCCTGGGCGGCGATGAAAGCGATGCCTACGACGCACTGGCTACCTATGACGCTGAGTGACGGAATGAAGGGCTGCGGCGGTTGCCATAAGATCGGTCTGAAGACGGAGGAGGAGATTCAGGCGCTCAAGGCGGAGGGCTCAGGCTTCGGATTGGCATCCTGCGACGCCTGTCATACGCGCCATGCCTTTTCGACGGTCGAGGCGCGCCAGCCGCAGGCCTGCCAGACTTGCCACATGGGTTTCGACCACCCGCAGTGGGAGATGTACTCGAGCTCGAAGCACGGTGTTCGCTACCTGCTGAAGCAGAACGGAACGCTTGGCGAGAACGTGGCGGCGCCGACCTGCCAGACGTGCCACATGCAGAACGGGAATCACGAAGTGCGGACCGCTTGGGGCTTCCTTGCGGTGAGGCTCCCGATGCCAGAGGACGAGCAGTGGGCGGCGGATCGGGTCACCATTCTCCAGGCCTTGGGTGTGCTCGACCCGGACGGCAACCCGACCGGCCGGCTCGATGTGGTGCGGGCCGCCGACGTAGCGCGTCTGACGCAGGAAGATTGGGACCGCGAGCGCGAGAAGATGATCCAGACCTGCGGCCAGTGTCATTCCAGCAATTTCGCCCGGGCCGAACTCGAGAAGGGCGATGATATGATCAGGGAGGTTGATCATCTCTTGGCCGAGGCGATTCGTGTCGTCGTGGGGCTGTACGCGGACGGAGTGCTGGAGAATCCGGATTACTACTCTTACGCGTTCCCGGACTTGTTGACGTTTCACGACGCGCCGACGCCGATCGAGCAACGGTTGTTCGTGATGCATCTCAAGCATCGGATGCGGGCGTTCCAGGGTGTATTCCACGCGAATCCGGACTACGCGTTGTGGTATGGTTGGAGCGAGATGGTGCGGGACCTGTCGGAGATCAAGGAGATGGCCGCGGATTTGAGGCATCATCATGAGATGGGTCATGAAATGGATCATGAGGGTGACCACGAGATGAATTCGTAGTGTCGGTTGCGGTCGTTGGAGCCCGTTGCGCGAGCGTCCTCGGCGGAGGGCGCTCGCGTTTTATCGATCGAGTACGAGTACGATTGGGAGTAGGAGTAAGATGAAGGGAGTGAGGCTGTATTGGCGGAGATTCGTCGTGATCGGTCTGGCGGCGATTGTAGTGGGTGGATGGTTCGGGTGTGGCGGGGAGAGTGTGGATGTGGTGGTGGGGAAGGGAAATGCGCCGGCGGTTGGGAGTGCGGGGATGGTCAGTACGGCGCAGCCGTTGGCGACGCAGGTGGGGGTGGACGTCCTGTTGGCGGGCGGAAACGCCTTCGACGCCGCTGTGGCCGTGGCGGCGGCGCTCAATGTCGTGGAGCCGATGATGTCGGGGATCGGCGGCTACGGAACGATTCTGATCCACGACGCATCGGCGAATCAAACCCGGTTCCTCAATCCCAGCGGCAGGATCCCGGCGGCGGTGAACTCGGATGCCTATCGTCAGCCGACCCCGAATTTCATGGAGAACCGTCGGGGTGCGAAGGCGGTGTCGACGCCGGGCAACGTGAATGCCTGGGAAGAGATGCATCGCGAGTACGGGATACTCGAGTGGGCGAGGCTCTTCGATCCGGCCATTGAGCTGTCCGAGGACGGGTTCGTTTTGGACGGCCGGACGGCGTCGTCGATCGAGCGCGCCTTTGATGAGTTCCCCGAGCAGGCGAGGGCATTCTACGGCCTCGACGGGCGACCGTTGCGGGAAGGTGAGCGCTTGGTTCAAAGCGACTTGGGACGCTCGTTCCGCTTGATCGCGGAGCAGGGGGCTTATGCGGTCCACGGCGGCGAGTTGGGGCGGGCGATCGACGCGGCGATGCGTGAGGCGGGTGGCTTCCTGTCGCTGCAAGATTTGGCCGACAGCCAGGCGGAGTGGTGGGAGCCTATCGCCATCGAGTACCGCGGCTACGAGATCCGAACGGCATCTCCCCCGGCGAATGCGTTCCCGGCCCTGGTGCGACTGGGTATGATGAGCCGCTACGACCTCGAGGCGCTGGGTCACAACACCGCTCCTTATCTACATCGCTACGCTGAAGTGACGAAGCACGCCTTTTGGACCCGGCTCCGGTACGCCGGTGACCCGGAGATCGATCCACCGCCACTCGACAGGTTGTTGTCCGAGGAGTATTGGGTGGAGCAGGTCGAAGATATCGACGTGGGAAGGGCAACACCGTTCGAGCCGCCGACGCAATTCTCGGATGGCACCATGCACACGACGCACTTCGTCGTTGCCGACCGCTGGGGTAACGTCGTATCCGCCACCCAAACGCTGGGGAACGCCTTTGGGGCTCGAATCATGCCGGAGAGCACGGGGATCTGGTTGAACAACTCGCTGGCCTACTGCACGTTCGAGCCCGCTGGGAACCCGATGGACGCCCATCCAGGCCGCCGCAAGCTGTCGGGCGACGTGCCGGTCATCGTGATGCGTGAGGGTAGGCCCTGGATCGCTCTAGGCACTCCAGGCGGTCACACCATAGGCCAGACGGTGCCGCAGATGCTGATGAACATGATCGACTTCGACATGAACATTCAGGAGGCACTGGCGGCTGGCCGTGTGAGCTTCGTGGAACCAAACTTTCTGGCCGTGGAACGGCGGATTCCGGAGGGCGTGCGGCGGGCGTTGGAGGGGATGGGTCACGATGTTCGCGTGGTGGGCGGTCTCGGGAACGCGCACGGGTTGACGATCGAATACGACGAGGCGGGAAGGCCGGTGCGGTTTACGGGCGGGGCCGATCCGCGGGGTGCTGGATTGGCCACGGGGTTTTGAAGGTAGAGGTCTTGTGGAGTAGGATAACGAGTACGAGTACGATTATAAGTAGGAGAATAAGCCAGAGGCATTGACTAGGACGGGGCGGGGCACAACTAGTTATCGAAGTCATACTCGGACATCGCGGATATGAAGGGGTAGAGGGTTATGGCCGACACGTTTGGGACTCACGGTCAGTTTGGGGTAAACGGGGCTACCTATAGGATCGCGCGGCTCGAGACGCTCGAGGATGCGGGGCTGCCGGTGCAACGCCTTCCCTATGCGCTGCGGGTCCTGCTCGAGAACCTGCTTCGCTACGAGGACGGCAATACGGTCCGCGCCGAAGATGTCCAGGCGTTGGCGAAGTGGGAGCCGAAGGCGGAGCCGTCCTCCGAGATCGCATTCCGGCCCGCGCGCGTCCTGTTGCAGGACTTCACGGGTGTGCCGGCCGTTGTGGACCTCGCGGCCATGCGCGAGGCGATCGTAGCACTCGGGGGCGCGGCTTCGAAGATCAATCCGCTGCAGCCAGCGGAGCTGGTGATCGATCACTCGGTCCAGGTCGACGCGTTCGGCAGCGCCGAAGCCCTCTCGATCAACAGCGAGCGCGAGTTCGAGCGCAACCGCGAGCGCTACGGGTTCCTGCGCTGGGGCCAGGGCGCGTTCGAGAATTTCAGGGTCGTACCGCCGGAGACCGGTATCGTGCACCAGGTGAACCTCGAATACCTGGCCCGCGTCGTCATGTCGGGCGCCGAGGGGTGGGCCTATCCCGACACGCTGGTGGGCACCGATTCTCACACCACCATGATCAACGGGATCGGTGTGCTGGGTTGGGGTGTCGGTGGCATCGAGGCGGAGGCGGCGATGCTGGGCCAGCCGATCAGCATGCTCATCCCCCAGGTCATCGGCTTCAAGCTGACCGGGCAGCTGCCCGAGGGTTCGACGGCGACCGACCTGGTGCTCACCGTGACGCAGATGCTCCGTGAGAAGGGTGTCGTGGGCAAGTTCGTGGAGTTCTATGGCGCGGGTCTGGCCAACCTGCCCCTCGCCGATCGGGCGACGATCAGCAACATGTCGCCGGAGATGGGTTCCACCAGCGCGATCTTCCCGGTGGACGAGGAGTCGCTGCGTTACCTGCGCTTCAGCGGCCGCAGCGATGAGCAGGTGGCGCTGGTCGAGGCCTACACGAAGGAGCAGGGCCTCTTCCACACGGCGGACAGCCCGGAGGCCGATTACACCGATACGCTGGAGCTCGATCTGGGCACGGTCGTGCCGAGCCTAGCCGGGCCGAAGCGGCCGCACGATCGCGTGCCACTCTTGGCCTCGAAGACGGGGTTCAGGCGGGTTTTGGGATCGCTAATCCCAGGCGGCGGTGATGGCTCGAAGCCGGCCGACGAGCTCATCGCCGGAAGTGCTACTCCAGTGTCTACGAACGGCGATAGCTTCGAACTCGGCCACGGGTCGGTGGTGATCGCCGCGATCACCAGTTGCACGAACACGTCCAATCCGTCCGTCATGATCGCTGCGGGCTTGGTGGCCAAGAAGGCCGTGGAACGCGGACTGACCACCCAACCGTGGGTGAAGACGAGCCTCGCGCCGGGATCCAAGGTGGTGACCGACTACTTGGAGAAGGCGGGCCTCACGCCCTACCTGGACCGGCTGCGCTTCAATGTCGTCGGCTACGGCTGCACGACCTGCATCGGGAACAGCGGGCCGCTGGACCCAGCGATCTCGGCCGGGATCAACGAAAACGGGCTCGTCGCGGTCTCCGTGTTGTCGGGGAACCGCAACTTCGAGGGACGGGTGCACGCCGATGTGCGGGCCAACTATCTGGCCTCGCCGCCTCTGGTCGTGGCGTACGCGCTGGCCGGCCGCATGGACATCGACCTGTACGACGAGCCGCTGGGCACGGGTGAGAACGGCGAGCCCGTCTTTCTGAAAGACGTTTGGCCATCGCGCAACGAGGTTGCAGAGACGATGGAGCGGGCTCTGCAGTCCGACATGTTCCGCAAGAGTTATGCGGCAGTGTTCGATGGCAGCGAGCAATGGCGAGCGATGCCGGTGCCGACGGGCGACCTCTACGAGTGGGATTCCGATTCGACCTATGTGAGGCACCCGCCGTTCTTCGAGGGACTGACCCGTGAGCCGGCGGCGGTGGAGCCGATCACCGGCGCGAAGGTGCTCGTCTATCTGGGCGACTCCGTCACCACCGACCACATCTCGCCGGCCGGTGCCATCAAAGCGGACAGCCCGGCGGGAATCTACCTCATCGAGCACGGGGTAGAGCCCAAGGACTTCAACTCGTACGGATCGCGGCGTGGCAATCACGAGGTGATGATGCGAGGCACGTTCGCGAATGTCCGCCTCCGCAATAAGCTGGTGCCGGGCGTCGAGGGTGGCTTCAGTCGCCATTTGCCGGCAGGTGAGCCGGCTTTCATCTACGATGTGGCGATGCAGTACCAGTCGGAAGGAACACCACTCGTCGTGCTGGCCGGTAAGGAATACGGCTCGGGCTCATCCCGCGACTGGGCGGCCAAGGGCACGCGCTTGCTGGGCATCCGCGCGGTGATCGCCGAAAGCTACGAGCGCATCCACCGCAGCAACCTGATCGGGATGGGCGTACTCCCCCTACAGTTCCCGACAGGTGCCAGCGCCGACTCACTTGGCCTCACTGGGGAAGAGGCGTTCGAGATCGAGAGCCCGGAGGGCGTCCGCGAAGTAAGCGTGACGGCGTCGAAACCTGATGGCTCGAAGGTCGAGTTCAGCGCCACTGTCCGGATCGATACACCCCAGGAGTTCGAGTACTACCGGCACGGGGGGATCCTGCAGTTCGTGCTCCGTGCCCTGGAGGAGCAGTGATTGCCAGGCAGTAATCAGTGATCGGCAACCTGTAATCAGTAATGAGTAGTCAGTAATTGGCGATCAGTGGCTGTGAGTCACGAGAAGGAAGAGGAATTCCACTGATTACTGATCACTGATTACACCTGACGGTGATACCAACCATGCCCGTAGTCACCACCGCCTGCCCGCGTAACTGCTACTCCACCTGCGGCATGAGCGTGCACGTGGAACACGGTCGCATCCGCCGCATCGAAACACACGAAGCGAACAGGGCGACTGATGGTGGTCCCTGCCTCAAGGGGCTTGCGTACGTCGAGCGCGTCTACTCGCCTGATCGCATCCTTTACCCACTGAAGCGAAAGCCGGGGACAACGCAGTTCGACCGTATCTCGTGGGACGAAGCGATTGGAACGATCGCCGGGAAGTTGAGCGAGTTGAGAACAGACCCGGGTCCGCAGAGCGTGCTTTACTATGCAGCGAGCGGAACCAAGGGGTTGATGAACTCCATGGGCATGCGGTTCTGGCGACTGTACGGTGGGTGCACGACGAAGTATGGCGATCTATGCTGGCCGGCGGGGCTCGAAGCCACGCGCCTGACACTGGGCGACAACAAGCACAGCGCGCCCTGGGACATCGCCAACGCCAAGCTGATCGTGTTATGGGGGAAGAACGCAGCCGAGACCAACATCCACCAGATGAAGTTCATCGACCAGGCGCTGGACGCGGGTGCGGTTCTGGTCGTGATCGATCCGCGCCGTACCGAGTCTTCTGAGCGGGCCGACCTGTTGATCCAGCCGCGGCCCGGCACCGATGGTGCTCTCGCACTGGCGGTGGCCCGGCGGCTCATCGAGTCGGGTAACATCGACGAGGGCTTCATCGCGAAGCACGTCTTGGGGTTCGAGGCCTTCGCGTCGACGGTAAGGAAATGCACACCCGAGTGGGCCGAGGGCATCACCGATGTGCCCGCTCGTTACATCGAGTCGCTGGCTGAGTACTTCGGCACCATCCAACCGGTGACTGTGAGCCCTGGGTTCGGGATGCAGCGCTTCACCAACAGCGGCCAGACGATGCGGGCCATGCTGGCGTTGTTGGCTATCACAGGCAATATCGGGGTGCCGGGGGCCGGTTGGGTCTACGCCAACCTGCAGACCCAGATCTTCGATGAGGTCCGTGACCCGATCGCCGACTACCCGCCGGAGATACCGGACGGAGTCGTTCGCGTTTCGATCTCAACGGCCCGGCTGGGAGCGGAGATGCTGGCGCAGCGCGATCCGCCGCTGCGGATGGCCTGGGTGGAGCGCGGCAATCCCATCCCGCAGAACCCCGACACGAACACCGTACTCGAAGCGTTCAGGTCGTTGGACTTCCGCGTCGTCGTCGACCAGTTTCTCACCGACACGGCTCGCGAAGCGGACATCGTGCTCCCCGCCAAGACCATGTTCGAGCAGTCCGATGTCATCGGGGCCTACTGGCACGCCTACATCCAGCTCAAACAGAAAGCGATCGAACCGCCCGGCGAGGTGAAGGCGGAGTCCGAGATCTACAAGCTGCTCGCCAGGAAGCTCGGCTACGCCGAGGCGGAAGTTGCCAACCTGTTCCCGGTTACGGACGAAGAAGTGGACGCTCACCTCGAGCGAGCGCTGGAGCCGTTCCCGGAGCTGACGTTGGATCGACTTCGTAAAGGCCCGATCCCGGCCCCGGGACAGCAGGAAGTGGCGTTCTCCGACTTCGTCTTCCCGACACCTTCGGGGAGGATCGAGCTCGAGTCGGCCGAAGCCGTCGAGCGCTGGGGTATCGGCGCTCTTCCATCGTATACCGAGCCCGTCGAGTCCGTTCGCCGTGATCAACCCGGACCGGGCTGGTATCCGCTCAACATGCTCACCCCGAACACCAAGAACCGGATCCATTCGCAGTTCGGCAATCTGCGGATGATACGGCAGTTCAGTGACACGCCCCTGGTCGTCATGCATCCCGACGATGCCGCCGAGCGCGGTATCGCCGACGGCGACGAGGTTCGCGTGTTCAACGAGCGCGGCGAGCTGCGCCTCGCGGTGCAGCTGGACGGCGGGCTGAAGGCGGGCTGCGTATGCCTGACCAACGGTTGGTGGATCTCGGAGGGCGGCGCGGTGAACCTGTTGTCGGCCGCGCGCGAGACCGACATCGGCTACGGCGCGGCGTTCCATGACAACCGGGTACAGGTGGAGGCGGTGCGCGGTGCCGAATAGCTTCGTCTTCGACGCCAACCGTTGCACCGGCTGCGACGCCTGCCGGCTGGCCTGCTCAATTGAGAACGAGCTGGGCCCCGATCGGAGCTGGCGTCGTGTGGAGACTTTCAATCCGCGACGCTACCCGTCGGCGCCGCTGTTTCACCTGTCTCTGGCCTGCAATCACTGCGACGAGCCGGCCTGCATGTACGCCTGTCCGGCGCTGGCCTATTCGCGTGACGCCGCAACCGGCGCGGTGCTGCTCGATGAGAGCAAGTGCATCGGTTGCCGCTATTGCGCCTGGGCGTGCCCGTACGACGCGCCGGTGTTCGAGGAAGCGCTGGGCGTGATGAGCAAGTGCACGTTCTGCAACCATCGCTTGAACAAGGGAGCCAAGCCAGCTTGCGCAGTCCACTGTCCTACAGGCGCCCTCGATTTCGCCGACCTGCCCGAGGAGCAGCTTGTGGACGGAATCGAGGGGTTCCCGCAAACGGAACTTGGACCGCGGATCCAGATTCGTCCGCTGGTGGCGGGCCGCCGCTTACCGGTGATGACGGCGGCGCCCGCGGTGCACCCGGTCGCCGCGACCGAGCATTCGCAGACCGGTATCTCACTGAAGTCCGAATGGTCGCTGATGCTCTTCACATCGGCGGCGGCTGCGTTGGTGGCAGTCGTTGCGGCCAGTGTCAAGACGGCGCTGACCTTGAATCCCGTCGCCTTCTCGGGCGCTGCGGCGGCCACTCTGGGGCTGGCGACGCTGCACCTGGGGAGGCTCGAGCGAGCCCACCGCGCGATCCTGAACGTCAAACGGTCCTGGCTGAGCCGCGAGGTCGTCACGCTCTCGTCTTTCCTCGCGCTGGGAACATTCTACCTGGTTCTTGGGCCATCCGCCGTCGCGTTGGGCGTGGCGGCGACCCTGGTGGGTTTCTTGGGTTTGGTTTGCGCGGATCAGGTCTACAGCGTCTTGAAGTCATCCACACCGGCGTACCGGCATAGCGCTAGCGCCCTTTGGACGGGATTCTATCTCGCCGGCGTCTTCAGCGGCACGTTTTGGCTGGCCGCTGTCTTCGGGTTCGGCAAGCTCGGGCTCTACGTGTTGAGGAAGCTCGAATTCATCGACGCCGGACGGCCCGTGCGCCCGGCTCTCACTGCCGCTCGTACCGGGCTCGGTCTGCTGTTGCCACCGCTGCTGTGGCTCATCGACTTCCAGGCGTTGTTCCCCGCCATCGTCGCCAGCGCTATCATCGGCGAGCTCATCGACCGGAGCGAGTACTACGAGGAGCTGGAGTCGGAATCACCGCGTCGTGAGATGGATAGCGCCCTGCGTGCGTATGTCGGGAACGGCGATTCGAGGCTCCGACAACGAGCTGTGGGGCGCGGAGACGGGATGACGTAGGGGCAGCCATGTGCCGGCTGCCCCTCGCAGGTTTGAATGCCATGAGTCGCTGCGGCTTACTCCGCCTTAGTGGCTTTCCCTTTGCCTGTGGGTTTCGCGATAGGCCGCCGGCAATCGGGCGGCTAGATCGCCTCGCGCAGACGGTCTTCCTCGGCGCGCAGCCATTCGAGCAGGTCGCGGAACTCGGGATGGCCGCGCAGATCCCGCAAAAAGTCATCTCGTTCGTAATAGGGAAGGCAGGGAAATCCGTTGACCGCCGCCTGGCGTAGCCATTCGACGGCGTTGTCTTGTTTGCCGAGCAGCGCGTAGGCAACACCAACGTTGTACTCGATGTGATGCGCGTGGGCAAATGAGGCCCGGCCCGCCAATGCGATCTCCACCTTCAGTTCAGCGGCTGCACCGTCACCCTCGACTGCATATGCGATCGCGCTCAGACTGCTCAGAAGCGGGTCACTCTCCCCGAGTCCCTCAGAGCTGGCCGCCTCGATGAGACGTACGGCTTCCTCTGTCCTGCCAAGACGCAGGAGTGCCTCCGCCGCATACGGTGACGCAAAGACCGGAAGCGGCTCCAGCCCCGCAACGGCATCTTCGAACTCCCCACCCCACAGCGAGATCAGTCCCCGTCGGAACTGTGCGTACACGCTCAGCGGGTCGAGAGACTGTGCGATCCGCGTCTCCTCCAGAGCTTCGTCCAGCAGGCCCACGTGGCTGTAGATCCCCGCCAGGTCATCGTGGGTGTCGCTCACGTTTGGATTGAGAGCTATGGCTCGCTTGAGGTCTCTGGCCGACTCCACGTGGAGGAATCCGAACAAGGATGACCACAGCACGTCGCCGCGCGCCGCGTAGCCCTCCGCCAGTCCCGGATCCAGAGCGAGCGCTCTCTCGCTCGCCGCTAGCGCTCGGTGGAGCCACACCTCGGAGCCCTCGAACGTCGCGGCCTGCTCCTCGTACACACGAGACAAGACAGCGTGCGCCAGGGCGAAATCGGGGTCGAGTTCGACGGCCATCTCCAGGTAGGCGATCGCCGAATCCTGGCTGCGATGGGTGAGGTGGCGGGAGTAGGCCAGGCCGCGCAGATAGGCGTCATACGCCTGCTGATTGGCGGTTGGCCGCCGCCCGATTCGTTCCGCTTCGTCCGATGTCAGTGTCGCCTTGAGCGCCTCGGCCACTTGTAGGGCGACTTCGCTCTGTACACCTAGAAGGTTCTCGACCTTGAGTGGTCGATCATAGGTTTCGGCCCAGACGTGTTCGTCACTCTCGGCATCCACGAGTTGGAGATTGATACGCACGGTCTCACCTGCGCGCTGTACGCCCCCTTCGAGTATGTAGCGGGCGTTCAGCTCTTCACCGATCTGCCGCAGATTCTTCTCGGTGTCGCGATATTGCATTATTGACGTGCGGCCCCTCACGCTCAGACTACTGACCTTGGACAGAAGTGTGAGGATCTCGTCGTGGATACCATCGGTGAAGTATAGGTCTTCCTCAAGACCACTCCTGTTTACGAACGGAAGCGCAGCCAGCGACGGGCGCTCCTCGGCAACTAGCTGCGTCTCGGCGTCGTCCCGCTGATGCAGAATCAACCATCCCGTCGCCGCGACGCCCCATACTGCGAGTACGACCACAATACTCAAGCCCGTGTTGCGCCACGTGAGGAGGCGATGTCGTCGTCTCGCCTCTTGGTCGGCAGTGACAGGTTCGGCTTCGGCCCCTGCGGATGGCGCTGGCGTAGTCAGACCATCCTCGCGCACGAACGCGGTGGCCAACACGACGGGCAGGGCCAATAGGAACAGAACGATGGCGAAGCCGGGAAGCCAGACGGGAAGGCCCAGCCGATCCGTTACAGTGTCGATCAACTCGAAGCAGGCCCAGGCTGCGCCCACGTAGATCAGCAGCACCTGCCACAAGGAGCGGTGGTGGACCTCGGTGATTAGCTTCTTGAGCTTGCTCATCTTTATTCCGAAGGCTGATCGTACTTGGCTAGCAGCGCCTGGAACCTGGGATTCTCGCTCAGAGCGTCCCACGTGGGATCAATGCGAAGCAGCGGAACCGAGATCTGTCCCGGTATGGATAGCAGATAGTCGAGTTGGTCGATCGCAGCCTCGTGTTCGCCGACCATCGCGTACACTCGAGCCAGGTCTTCGACCCGGTATATTCCGTCGAAAGCATTTCTCTCCACGGGCATCAACTCGACGCCCAGCTTCGCCTCACGCACGGCATCGTCCTTTCGCCCCAAGCCTGCATAGGCGATTCCCAGGGAGCCATGAAGTCTGTGATCGTCAGTATTGCCTCGCAGCTCAGCTTCCAAAACAACCCTCGCAGAATCATAGTACGCCAGCTCGCGCTCGTTCCCTCCCTACATGGTGCTGAACACCACGAGCGTACCGCTTGCCCCCGAGAGCCTCCACCGCCGCACCGGCGATCACGACAATCCCAGCCAGGATGAGAAGCTCAACGCCACTGGCTCGCTGCCAGCCCTTCTCGCCGTGATACCACGCCAGAATAAGTGTGACGAAAAAGCCAACACCCAGCAGCACATGGATCGACCGTTGGACCGCCTCGGACAGGTTCCACGGCTCGGCCAGCACCTCGATGCCCTGAAAGACCAGCCAGGCACCGGCTAGATACGCCAGGGCCCACTGGAAGAGCTTGCGTTCCTTCAAGCGTTGGAGGAGCGATGGCATTGAGGGCGTGCCTCCGCTCAGAAGGGTTGATGGTGAGGCTGCTACAAGATGCTACCTGGGCTGAGGCAGGGCAACGAGAAGGCCGACGCAAGGGATATCCAAGCCCACGCGTGCCTCAAAGGCCAGATGTGGAAGGGCCCACGAGGCGCGCTGTGGCAGATTGTGGCCGTGGTAGGAAGACTTGACGGACGCAGCCGCCGCGTGGGAAGTTGTCGGAACACCTCTACTTCGTACTCTATATGAAGAGTCGCCGGATTGGCCCGCTTATTTTCGTGCTGCTGTTCTTCTCGGCCGGCATCGGTGTTGCGCAGGACCGCTACACGGAACTGCGCCGCGAAATGGTCAGCCTGATCGAACGGTACGGCGTTGAAGACTCCGTGACGTTGGCCGCCATGCTGGCGGTCCCGCGTCACGAGTTCGTGCCGGAGGAGTATCGTGGCCGCGCCTACGGCGACTACCCGCTGCCCATCGGCCACGGCCAGACGATCTCGCAACCGTACATCGTCGCGTTCATGACTCAAATACTCGGGTCCGCGCCCGGCATGAAGGTGCTTGAGGTCGGCACGGGCTCGGGATATCAGGCCGCTGTACTGGCGGAGATCGGCTGCGAGGTCTACACCGTCGAGATATTCGAGGCGTTGGCCGCGAGCGCGAAAGAACGTCACGAACGTCTCGGGTACAACGTGAGCGGGCGCCACGCCGACGGGCACTTCGGATGGCAGGAGGCCGCACCGTTCGACGCGGTGATCGTGACCGCGGCCGCCGGGTACATCCCACCGGCACTGGTCGAGCAACTGAAGCCCGGCGGACGCATGGTGATTCCGGTGGGCAGCGTCTACGGCGTGCAGAACCTCATCCTGGTGGAGAAGGGTGAGGATAGCGCGGTGCGCACCCGTAGCCTGCTGCCGGTGCGGTTCGTGCCCATGCTGGAAGGTCTGCGCTGAACGGCGCGGCGCGTTACTCAAGGCCGCTGGCCGTCGCTCTGCTCTCGGCCAGCACGCTCTCCTACGAAATCCTCTTGGTCCGCTCCTTCGCCATCGAGCAGTTCCACCACTTCGCCTTCATGGCCATCGGCGTCGCCATGCTGGGCTTCGGCATCGTTGGCGTCGCCCTCGCCCTCGCCCGGCCGGGCCCCGAGCCCGCGGCCCGCGGGTTTGAGGTCGCAGCTCTGCTGACCCCTGTAGCGCTCATTGCCTGCACCGCGCTGGTCCATACGGTCCGAGTGGATGTGACCCAGCTAGCCTGGAACATCTGGGAGTGGCCGCGCCTGGGCGTGATCTACTTGTTATTGGCTGTGCCCTTCGGCGTCGGCGGCCTAACCACTCTGCTGGCGCTCACGCTCGAGCCGCGCCGCGTGGGCTGGATCTACGGGGCGAGTTTCGTGGGGGCGGGGGTCGGCGCAGTGCTGGCCATCGCGGCGCTCTGGGTCGTCTTTCCGGAGAGCGCTCTGGCTGTACCGGCGCTGATCGCGTCGCTGGGCGCCGTGAGCGCCGTCATGTGTGCATTGAGGCGCAACTTATACTCGGGCCTGGCGGTTGTGGTCTTCGTGGTCGCCTGCGCGGTCGTCATTCGCCCGCTGTGGACGCTCGAGGTGACGCCGCACAAAGGTCTACCCCAGGTCGAGGCGTTCCCGGATGCGCGTCGCGTCGCTGAACGTACGAGCCCATTGGGCTGGGTGGCGGCCGTCGAGGCATCGGCCTTCCGCCACGCGCCGGGCCTGTCGCTCTCCTATATAGGTGCGTTCCCCAAACAGACGGCGCTGTTCGTGGATGGACAGCTCGCCGGCACCGTGAACGATTGGCAAGCGGACACATCCGCCTTGCAACTTCTGGACTGGCTGCCGACGGCGGCGCCGTACGCGTTGGGTCAGCGTGGTGAAGTACTTGTCCTGGGTGCGGGCGGCGGGACTGAGGTGTGGAGTGCTCTGGAACACGGAGCGTCCCGCGTGACGGCCGTAGAGCTGAATCCCCAGATCGTCGAGTTGGCGGGGTGGAGAAGTCCGACCACCGTTGGCAGCCAGGATGCTGAGGTCGAGTGGGTTATCGGCGATGCCCGGGGGCTCATGGCGCGTTCCGATGAGTGCTACGACCTCGTCGCGCTGGGACCGGGGCTCGCCTTCGGGGCCAGTGCCGCAGGTGTGCACGCGCTGAACGAAGATTTCATGCACACCGTCGAGGCCTATGACTCGTACCTTCGGCGCCTGAGCAGCGATGGTGTGTTGGCGATCACGCGCTGGCTGATGATTCCGCCGCGGGAGAGCGTTCGCGTCATACTCACGGCCGCCGAGGCGCTGAGACGGATGTCGCCGGAGAACATGATCGACAAGTTGGTCGTCCTGAGGAGTTGGGCGACGGTGACCGTGCTCGCGAAGCCGTCCGGATTCCGCGCGGACGAGCTCCATCGTCTGATGGGTTGGGCGGGGGAGCGGGGCTTCGACCTCGACTGGTACCCGGGGATCGAGGGGCCGGGCCGAGGGTTCAACGTCCTGGATGAGCCGGTGCTCTTCCGGGCCGCCGCTGCCGGGATCACGAGTCGCGAGCGCGCCGACCAGTTCGCCACAGCTCACGCGTTCGAAGTAGCGCCGGCCGACGATGCGCGACCGTATCCTCACCACTTCCTACGCGCCGCATCGATCCCGGAGCTCGTACGGCGCGACCGCGGCAGCTGGCTGGCGTTCGCCGAGTGGGGTTTCGTGGCGCTCTTCGCCACGTTGGCGCAGAGCATCGTGCTGGCGACGCTGCTGATGCTGGTACCGGCAGCGGTACGGGTCGGTGTGAAGTCTGCTGGAAGTTGGGTGAGGCTCGTCGGCTACTTCGCGGCCATCGGATTCGCCTACCTGGCGGCGGAGATTGCGGCCATCCAACAACTCAATCTGTCGCTCGGCCATCCCATCTATGCGGTAGCCGCGGTGCTGGCGGCGTTTCTCATCTGCTCGGGTCTGGGAAGCGTCTGGTCGGATCGCTTGAACGCGGACCTGGGCTGGCGAGTGGGTGCGGGGCTGGCGGCAATGCTGGTGTTGTACGGCGTTCTTCTGCTCCCCGTCGTCCATCTTCTGCAGGCCGCGACTCTACCGGTGCGGGCCGCCGCGGCGACGGTGCTGCTGGCGCCCCTGGCGTTCCTGATGGGATCGCCGTTTCCGTTGGGCTTGCGTTCGTTGGCCGGTGCGGAGGTGGAGGGCGTGGCCTGGGGTTGGGCCTCCAACGGCTTCGCATCGGTCGTGGCTGCGCCGCTGGCCGCGCTGATCGCCCTGGAGTCGGGATCAAAGATGCTCTTCTTCCTGGCGGCGGCCGCCTACGTCAGTGCCGCGCTGTTGCAGCGATTCGGATCTTTGCGTGTCGAGGCTGGAGTAGCTGAGTGAGGCGAAGTGTGGACGAGCGGCGGGACCGGCCACAGGCCCCGCCGCTCTCTGCGGGTCAGGGCCAAATGCCGCGCTCCAAGGTCACCTTGGCCACGCGGCTGATCGCCAGTACGTAGGCGGCCATCCGCAGGTCGACCGGCACTAGCGGACTGCCCTTCCTACCGTTCTTTTTTCTCTGTGCGTTCAGTTCGTCGAGCGAGCTGTTGATCTCCGTCTGCTTGTCGATCACGGCATCGGTAGCCCGTTCCATCTTGACGTGCATCTTGAGGTTGACTTCGTCCTCCTCCCACTGCTCGTAATCGTTGTTCTGGACCCATTCGAAGTAACTCACCGTCACTCCGCCGGCGTTGGCGAGGATGTCGGGTAACACCTGGATCCTACGCTCGAAGAGGATCTTGTCGGCCGCGGGCGTCGTCGGACCGTTGGCGGCTTCCGCGATCAGCTTGGCCTGGATGTCGGCCGCGTTGTCGCTGCGAATCACGTTCTCCAGTGCCGCGGGAACAAGGATGTCGCAGGGGATCGTCAGTAGTTCCTCGTTGCTGACTTCTTTGCACCCCTGATAGCCGAGCACCGAGCCCGTCTTCTTCTTGTGATTGAGGACGGCCGTCGGGTCGAGTCCGTCCGTGTTGACGATACCGCCCTGCGAGTCGCTCACCGCGATGATCCGCGCCCCTTCCGCGGCGTACAGCTCTGCGGCGATGGCTCCGGCGTTCCCGTAGCCCTGGACCACGACGCTGGCGCCGTACACGGAGTGCAGGCCGGGAACCACGCCGCGCGCCAGCGCTCGCTGCGTACAGAAGAGACAACCGCGGCTGGTGGCCTCGTTACGACCCAGTGAGCCGCCCATATCCACCGGCTTGCCCGTCACGACACCCAGGTTGTTGCGACCCCGGTGCAGCATGTCGTAGGTGTCGTAGATCCAGGCCATCGTCTCCGCGTTCGTATTGACGTCCGGCGCCGGAACGTCGGTGAACGGCCCGATCTGATCACCCAGTTCGGCGATGAACCGACGGGTGATCCTCTTCAAGTCGTCCTTGGTCCGCCGCTTGGGGTTGCAGATCACGCCGCCCTTGGCACCGCCGAACGGGACGTCGAGCACCGCGCACTTCCAGGTCATCCAGGACGCGAGAGCCCGGACCTCGTCGGCCGTCACGTCCGGGTGGTAGCGTATGCCCCCCTTCCCAGGACCGCGCGCGCGGTTGTGGACGCATCGATAACCGATGTAGTTCCTGACCTCGCCTTCCGCCGTCTCGATGGGGAATTCCACCTGGATCATCCGGCTCGGCAGCTTCAGGAACTCGGCCAGACCAGGTCCTAAATCGGGGATGTAGCGTGCGGCGTTGTCGAACTGAAGTTGTGCAATATGAAACGGATTGAGGTCTTCTGCATGCTCCGCCGATCCGCGTGAAGTGGCCTCCCGCGGCATGGTTGCGACGTCCTTACCCATGTCTCCTACTTCCCTCCGTCAAGGGAACTTGGCGTTCCGCCCCACACTAGTGCCCTCTTGCAACCATCGTGCCTTTCTGTGTCTCTAGAATAGGAATCCCTGGTCATCCATTCCGCGCTGCCCGAAACCCGCGCCTCCCTTCTTGAAGAAGGCCGCGTCGGCGGCGTAGCCGTCCGCCAAGCCTTCCAGCTCGGCCATCTCGCTGCCGGACAACGGCTGGAAGTTGGTGGCGATGGAGATGTTCTCCTCGAGCTGCGCCACGTTGTCGCAGCCAACGATCACCGTGCTGACTCCGTCGAGCGTCAGCACGTACGACATGGCCTGCTGCATCGACGTGACGCCGCCTTCCTTGAACATCCGTCCGCGGGCTGGGATCTTCATTCCAATCACGCCCATGGCCTTCTGCTTGGCGAGCGGCAGCAGCTTCTCCGTGAACGGAAGGAAGTTCTTATCCGCCGGGTTGAGCGCCATCAGTATCGTGTCGAACTCGAACTCGCTTATTCCCGCGATCAGCGTGTCGGGATCGTAGTGCCCGGTGATGCCGAGGAAACGCACGATCTTCTCATCCCGCGCCTGCTGCAACGCATGGATAGCGCCGTTCTTACCGAAGATCGTCTCCAACTGCTCCGTCGTTCTCACGTTGTGCAGTTGCCAGAGATCGAGATGGTCCGTCTGCAGAAGTCGCAAGCTCTCTTCCAGCAGCCTCAACGAGCCGTCCTTCGTGCGATCGTCAGTCTTGGTGGCCAGGAAAACTTCGTTTCGCCGCGATGCCATCACCTCGCCGATCCGCGTCTGACTGATCCCTCTCCCGTAGGCCGCAGCCGTGTCGATGTAGTTCACGCCCAGGTCGATGGCTCTGTTCACTATCGCTATGGACTCGTCGTGAAGACGCGTGGCCTCGGCTGAGTCGTCCGAGGAACGCTCGATCGTCGCCTGCCCGCCGAGGCTGAACAATTTGACGTGTTGGCCCGTGCGGCCGAGTGGGCGCATGGGCATCGGTGATTCCTGCACGCTGCCGCCTATAGCCTCGTTGCGGCTCAGGAACAGCGCAGCCGTGCCGGTCGCTCCGACTTTGACGAAATCCCTACGGGTGAGCTTACGAATCACCATTACAGCCTCCGGGTCCGTGGCTTTGAGATTGGAATCGCCGATTCAGGCCCCCTGGGGCTGTGAGGCTGGAACGATTCCGACACAAGATTGCCCGACCCGTCGTCTGGCGCAAGAATCTGGCTCCGCGCCTTGCGGGCCAACGCAGACCTGTGAAATTTCGGGCTTCGCCAGGCAAGCTCACTCAGATCGAGGGAAACGCATGTCACGATGGATCGTCTTGGCTGCGGCCGCCGCCGCGGCGATTGCGGCTGCGGGAAGCACGGCTATCGGACAGACAGCAGAGCGGGCGGACTCTCTGCCCAGAGCCGAATCGCCTCAGCGCCCTATCCCGTACCCGGTCGCACACTCCTTGGCCTATGAGCGCGCGCTGCAGAACGGAACGCGCTCCGAAAGCGGCGAGCCCGGGCCGGGCTATTGGCTGCAATGGGCCGAGTACACGTTGCGGGCACGGATCGAGCCGGACGAGCAGCGACTCGAAGGCGCCGCCACCATCCTCTACCACAACAACTCGCCTGACACACTGGGAGTGCTCTACCTGAACCTCTTGCAGAACCTGCACGCGGAAGGAGCGCCGCGTAACAGGCCGCAGGAAGTGACAGGCGGAATCCAGCTTCGACGCGTCGCGGTAGAGGGGCAAGCGCTCAGCAAAGAACTGAGCGAGGGTCCGCGTTACTCGGTCGAGGCCACCGTCCTCAGAATCGATCCGCTACGACCGCTACCTCCGGGCGAGTCGGTCAACATAGAGATCGATTGGACCTTCAAAATCCCTACAAAGGGTGCCGACGATCGCATGGGCTGGGAGGAAGATCTCTTCTTCCTCGCCTACTGGTACCCGCAGATGGCGGTCTATAATGATGTCGTCGGTTGGCAGATCGACTGGTTCATGGGTGGGTCCGAGTTCTACGCCGGATTCGGCCGCTACGACCTGACCGTAGAGGTGCCTCCAGGTTGGGTCGTGATGGGGACGGGCCGCCTCGCCAATGCTGAAGAGGTCCTGGCCCCTCGGGTCATCGACCGTCTGCGCCGAGCCGAAGAAAGCGACGAGGTGGTTCATGTCATCACTTCGGATGATCTCGCGAGCGGAGTGACACGTCCCGGCCGCGACGGTCTGCTGGCCTGGCACTTTCTCTCCGACAGCGTTCGGGACGTGGCGTTCAGCGTGACACGCGCATCGCTTTGGGACGCGGCGCGCACGCCGGTTGGAGACAGAGACGGGGATGGCGCACCGGACTACGCGCGTGTCGATGCCATCTACAAAGAGAACGCGCCCAAATGGAAGCAAGCTGTCCGCTACGGTCAGCACTCCATCGCGTTCCTGTCGGAGTACACCGGGGTGCCTTATCCGTGGCCGCATATGACGGCCGTCGAAGCAGGATTTCGGGGCGGGGGAATGGAGTACCCGATGATGACGCTCATCGGCGACTACAACGAGCGCAGCGACAGCGCTCTGTACTACGTGACCGCTCACGAACTGGCTCACATGTGGGTACCGATGATCGTCAACACCGACGAGCGGCGCTTCAGCTGGATGGATGAAGGCACCACGAGCTTCAATGAGAACCAGGCTAGAAAGGACTTCTTCCCGGGCCGGAACCACGACATCCCGGACCAGGATTCCTACTTGCTCATGGCTAGCTCCGGACATGAGGGCGAGATGATGCGCTGGTCCGACTACCACTACGTGGGAGAAGCGTTTTCGATCGCCTCCTACTCCAAGCCGGCTACGGTGCTGGCCGCGCTTCGTGGGTTGCTGGGGGAGAAGATGTTCTTGAAGGCCTACCGCGCCTATCTCGATACTTGGTCGTTCAAGCACCCCTATCCGTGGGACATGTTCCATATGTTCGAGACCGTGAGCGGTCGGGAGCTCGACTGGTTCTGGAGAAGTTGGTACTACGAGACCTGGACTCTCGACCAAGCCGTCACCGATGTCGAATCG
>Ga0209536_100002685_pt1 | contig 29007 bp, 21 predicted proteins | sample DeeMarSeWOR28_12_FD_187461 | JGI IMG/M metagenome (GOLD analysis project Ga0209536, IMG submission 187461) | Marine sediment microbial communities from White Oak River estuary, North Carolina - WOR-2-8_12 (SPAdes) (version 2) | ecosystem: Environmental > Aquatic > Marine > Intertidal zone >...
GATTCTGAGCCGCTCTTCGAAGGTACGAATCAGTACATAGGTGGAGGCCACATCCGCCGTCAAACTGACCAGCGCATCGTCGTAAGCGGCAATGGAGCTTAGGAAGTTGGCATCCGCTGACTGGATGGCCCGCCTAAACTTTCCCCAAAAATCCAGCTCCCAGCTGGCGCCGATGCCAATGTCCGCCTGCCAGAAGCTATAGTCCGCAGCACCAGACTGCGGCGCCGAGGGCGCGTTCTCGCTGACCCGGTTGTAGATCGCCGAGCCAAAGCCCTGCTGCACCTGAGGGTACCACTCGCCAACGGCAATACCCAGAAGGGCCCGCGCCTCGAACACCCGCACCCCGGCAATGCGGAGCGGTAGGTTCTGTTCGTAGGCCGTCTGGATCAGTTTGTCCAGAACCGGGTCATCAAAGACCTGCCACCAGTTTTTGTAATCCGGAGGCTCCGTTTTGACGCGTTCATCCGTGGCTTCCAACCACTGCTGCGAAACGTCAGCCGTCGGTTGAACAAAGTCCGGCCCAACCATGGTGCAAGCGCTCAGCGCAATCAGCAGCATAACCCCGCACAACCAACCCAAAAGCGGTTGTATAGTTCTCATTGTTCTTCCTCTGTCAACTGTTTGTTTGCCAAGGTGCTTGGCGTGATGGACGAACTGTACTCATCCAGGCTAACGCATTGCCAGAAAATCGGCCATCGATAAATATAACTCAACCACCGCCCTTACCTGAAATTATCCATGGCCACTTAGTGTAGCCAAAAAGGCTGTATTTGCAAAGCAAATTCCTGTGGCACATCGACAGGAGCGGGAGGTGTACATGGTCGCGTGCAATGGGTGGCCGGTAAAGCTTGGCGCGTATGAGCGGTATGCTGGTTGTCTCGTCTGCAAGTTTAATGCGTCAGGGTTTTCCACAGCAATTTTACCCAAAATTGGTACGGCAAAAATGGGTAAAATGCAAAGCTCTGATTAATGTGTCGATTCTGGATTCTTATCTGGGCTAAGTCCCGGACAGGGTAAGATGGGTGCGAACGGTCTTTCCATCTGTAGCATCGATGATTTCAACGCCGCGTAGATACAAACGGTCGTCCGGGATTTTTCCATTCAAGACCAGATGATCCTTGATCTGCATGGCTCGTTCTTGCGCGAGTCCCTTCAAGCGTGATTCATCCACCGCTGAAGTCTCGACTAGTTTTTGTTTTGCAGTAGATATGATAATCTCCTGATCAATAGCTTGCCGCTTTTCAGCAGTCGACTCCGACTCGCCTAGAAATATGGTTTTGGGATCCTTGCCGAATTTGTCTATATATCTCTGAGTTATGAGGCGGGCGTAGTCATCATATGATAGCGTCAAGTCGTCTACACTGGCAGGCACCGTTTTGCCGGCCTTTTGTAACTCTTCGACTCTTGCCAGCTTGAGCTGGTTGAGCAGTTCCGCCTCGGCGAGCGCCACCCCGTCGGATTGCCTATCTGCTGCCCCTTCGACTTCCAGCCGGAGGGCGGGGCGCTCATTGAGCGCCTTGGACAGTGTGTCAAGTTTTTCGATCTGCGTGGCGCCCAGCGTTGCACTGCCGAATTCAAAATCTATAGAATCCAGCTCATCACTGCTACCACCCCCAACCAGGCTTCCCAGCAGAGCAAAAGGAGAGGTGACGATCTTGGTGATCACCTGGCCCACAGCCTTTGCCACCACGCCTCCGATGTTGAACTGCGGGTCCTTGAGGTCGCCGCTTACGGGGACATCAAGCTCAATGTTTCCGTTACGGTCTTTCAGCAAAGCTATGGCGAGACCCACCGGCAGTGAGGTGGCATCTGGACTGTCCACCCGTTCCCCCAGGGTGAGCTGATTCAGAACGATCTCGTTTTCGCCGTTCAGCGTATTCCCCGATACCTCGTACTTGAGGTCCACCGACATCTTGCCCTTCTCGATGAGATAGCCGGCAAACCTGCCGGAATACGGAGACAGTCTGGTGAGTTCCATGTTCTTGAAGGAAAGCGCCAGATCGATGTAGACATCCGGGCTCAAAGGATTCATCTGTCCGGTGATTATCACGGGTGCGTGCCTATTCGCCTTGCCTTCAAGCAGAACCTCAGCCCTCGTCTGAGGTTTTGAGGAGAGTCCCTTTACCGTGCCGTTAAGATCCCTGATATCCGCGGCGAAATTCGGCTTGATCGATAGGTCGGCAAAATCCGCAGCACCACTTTCAACCCGGACGCTGTCTATGTTGATTGGCATATCCTGCTGTAACTGTAATTCGAAAGCCCGGACCACCTTTTCAAAAATCAGAAGGGACTCTTTACTTTCTTCAGTCCCTTTGGTGGCGAATACATTGGCCAAATTCACCGTGGCGTCAGGGAATACAATCACCTTGGCGTAAGGTTTCTTGATGACAATATCGGAGACACTCAGCTTGCTGGGTTCGACCTCAAAAGCCAAGCCACTGGCGGCAAGGGACTCGCACCTCGCCAGGTCCTCGCCACTCGAGCGTTCCACAAGCTGGATGTCATCTATGCTTGTATCCCCTTCCAAACGCAGTAAAGGCCCATCTTTCCCGAAGCGATTATATTGGAGCCGGACGTTCCAGTTCACCTGAGCGCTTGCCAACTGAACTTGAGTCAGAGTGTCCAAATACGTTTGCAGCGCTCGCATGGGGGTATTTGAAACGCGGAACTTGAGATCTGCTGATACCGGATCAGCGCTCGCGATCCCTTCGATCTCCACCGTTCCTTTCTTGTCTATTGATAAGGCCAGCTTAAATTCAGCTTCCGAGTCCTTCTGATTACTCAAGTTTTTCAGCTTAGCGTTGATCGCGTCAAGGGTAACGACCATAGGTTTGACAAAGGCACGGTTTTCAAGCCGCGCCCCGTAATTTTCAAAACCCACTTCATTGACTCGGATATCCCAAGTCTGAGCCTCATCGCCGGGTTGCTCATCCGTCTCTGTGGGTTTATCTGCAAGGAGTTCCGCTGGAATTAACTTCTGATAATTGATTTCACCATCACGAGTTCGCCATAGCGCAAACCAACCGTCGCCGGAGTGAACCGATCCAACCACAGCCTTTTTCTCATGCAGGTCCACGTTGACACCTTTAACGATAAACGAAGGTACTGAAATCAGCTCGACATCGCTCCCTTTCTCGCTCAGTTTGAAGCCGGCAAATTCCACCTCAGCATCGATCAGCTCAGCCTGAATAATCTCGCCCCTCAGATCGGCCTTGTACTGCCCCGCCAGGTCGATCGACCCGCCGTTTACTTCGAATTTCACCAGGTCCTGAACGTATTGATAGAAAGTCCGGAGCTTGATTCCTGATAGCTCGAAACGCCCCTGCGAACTCAGGGGGTTGACCGAAACATTCCCTTCCCAGCGTAAGATCGCTCCCTCTCCCAAGGTGGCGGTTAACGCATATGGACTCTCCCTGTCTTTCAGGGTGATGAAGTTATTCAGGGTGAGCTGGATTGGGGAGATGGTGGTCTCGAAGGGCGTGGGTTTCGACAGGTCGCTGAAAGCCAGTCGCCCCTTGTCGATTTGAAGCATAGAAATATAAACGGGCGGTAACTCGGTACTCTGTTTGCCTTGGTCCGGTGCAGGCCCAGGTGGATTCACCGAGGCAAGGATGTCTGAAAAATTCAAGCTCCCATCAGGCAGTACCTTCACGTGCCCATCGGGTCCCGTGAGGCGAACTTCGGCAAATGTGAATGCTCGACGGTAAATCGAAGAAAGCTGGAAGTTGACGTACAGTTCATCAAAAGCAACAAATCGCCCCCCATCGGGCTCGCTCATTTCAAAGCCCTGCAGCGTCAACGAGAACGCAAATGGATTTACCTTGATCTTGTTTACGCTCGCATTGCGGCCGACCTGCTCAGTTATATTCGATATGAGAATGGATTTGAGAATCGGGGGTGCGGCAAGAAAGCCAAGCATAGCATAGAGCAAAATTAGAGTGGCCGCGATAACCGCAGCCTTTGTCGTGCGAGACAACTTGGTGAAGGACGACAAAATTTCCATTCAATAGTCCCCTCTTTAAGAGATGCAACTATTAAATTTAACAACCTGCGGCCATTCTCGCAAGGGCCAGCAACGAAAAACCAGTGATTATTGAAATGGTGAAGTCAGAGATCTCGGCCGTTACTTGTGACCGTTGGTTTGGACATATGAGGTCTTGCCAGAGGGAGCAGGGTAGGTAGGAATGGCTGGAGACGTTCTCCATTACGTATTTTATTTGCAGCCTGGTATGGTCGGGTCAAGCCACTGATCTCTGCACGACATGCTGCAAAAGTAATAGAGCTCTGTATAGGCCCAAAAGATAACGGAAGGTTTAGTTCTACCCAGAGATTTTTCACAATGCTCACAAGTGTAAGTTTTTGAATTTACTGACTGCTTTTCGATTTTACCGTTAAGCATATTTTTCAAGAACGGTTGCCAGCAGTATCTTCCATAAAGTTTGAAAATCGTGGTGAATTTACCGCCAAACTGGCACCACAAAGCTAAGGGGTGTAAAAGATGCTGCAACCGATCCTTCATCTCCGCATCCTCGGCCACATAAATAGTGCATACGCCAGTATTCCTTTCACACAACCTTGCTTGCAGAATTAGTGCCAACAAGCGATTAACTAAAAATATCATTTAATATAAGTAGTTTATATGATTTCTCTTTGATGAAACACTTTGTCAAATGACTCAATTTGGCCAGAAGCCCGAAACGAAGTTGTGGGTTTCTCGCTGATTTGATTTTCACCGGTTTCGTCATGCGACCTGACACACACGGAGTCTGATTGGGAAATCAACGTGAGGGGTCTTGGACTTGCCCTGGAAAACCAGCAGGAGGGATTGAAAAACGGTTATTCCGGAATTTGCTTGGATGGGAGAGAAAACCACCTAAACTATCAAGGCTATACCATACAGGCTACCCAAATGAGCACTTTGGTCCAAAGCGTGGATCATCAACCAGGACCAGAGTCTGCTAATTCTCATCTTCTCCCGGTCTTTAGCGTTTCCTGACACCCAAGCGATCAGCTCTGAGCGCTTCACATAGATGCGGTCAGGGCCAAAAAGTTTTATTTCCACCCTACAACGCAGAAAATCAATAAGAAAGTGCGCTACGAAGACCAGCAAGGCCGCTTTAAGCCATAGTCCGCCAAAAAAAAACAAGAGCAAACCGACAAAAAGGGCATGCACGGTGCAGTGGAAACCGACCGCCAGAATCTGATTGGAGAACTCCGAGTTACGCTTAAGAACAGCCAATCTGTAGGAGGTGAAGACCACGTCTCCTAGCACATGAGAGGCAATCAGGAGAAAGAAAGTATTCAGGGCCATAACACGGAACAGAACTCAGAAATCGAAAGGTTCACCCGACATGTTGCGTGAAGAAGCTGCGTTTCAATCTCATTGAGAGTTGAGCAAAATCCAGAGCTGAAATGCTCCCAAAATATGATAAGGAAGGATCAAGTTCCCAGGTGAGGTTTTGTATTGCCGGATCGTCAATCAGCTTTTGCAGTTCATTCCATTCTCTTGTTGAACTCCTCCACCTCTTTCTCCAGCTTGCTGAGTACACTCTTGACTTTATACAGGACCTCTGTCGCTTTCTCTTCATGGGCAGAGGCTGGGTCAATCCCGCCCACAGCGTCCCCTATCTCAGCTAGAGCCTCACTCAGCAGTTCATTAAACTGCTGCGATACTCCCAGCTGTTTCTGCATTAGAATGATATCTTTGACTGTGAGTTTGCGCGGCGACATGATCAGGCGTCCTCTTCCCAGTGACGATGTAAGTCGTAAGACCTTACGCACATTACCACAACGAATTGGATTACGTCAAAGAACATTCGGCGCCATCGGAGACCTCCCCACGGATTTCTTAACGCTACTTGTATTGGGGCGTAAGCGGTCTGCCGTGCCTTAACTTATCTTCAATTTCCCCGACAGATTCCTTGAGCGCCGCCGCCCGCTCGGGCGTACTTGGATGCGTGGCCATATAGTTTTTCTGAATGCTGCCGGGGTGCTCCACGGCCATGCGGCGCCAGAAGTTCGGCGCTATCCTGATCTCGTATCCGGCACGAGCCGCCATATACAAACCCATATAGTCAGAGTCTGCTTCAAACTCCTGGGAGAAAGCGACCCGTCCCAACTGCGAGAAAATGCCACCGGTGTTCACACCTGTAAAGACTCCCACGGCCAGGTCGAGGAGGAGTCCGCCAAGCGACTGGGCTTTCAACTGTTTCACATGTCCAAGCGCATTGTGGGAGAATTCATGGCCCAAGACCAACGCTAATTCGTCGTCCGACTCGGTAAATCTGAGCATTCCCGTGGTGATAAACACATTCTGCCCATCAGCGAAGGCATTCACCACATCTTCGGATAACACTGCAGCTCGGTAGTCGCAGGCGAGAGCGCCCTTTAACCACACCGAACTCCTCTCTCCCGATTCCCGAATCAAATTCATGTGGAGATTCCCAACTTTAAAGGGACCCTTCATAGCTTTTTCAAACGACTTGAAGTCCGATACGGGATTACCGTCGATCTCTACGATCTCATCATTCTTCCTGAGTTCAGGCTCAGAAGATTCGAACTCCGGCAGGACCTCCCAGATGCGCACGCGGGGCCCCAGTCCGATATCTTCCGCTGCTTTCTGGTATTCCTCTGAAAAGGTCTGACGGTCCAAGGCAAAGAAGCCGAAAGTGTAGCGCACGTCGTTACCGCAGAGGTCAGCCCCCGCCCGTCGGAGCTTGTTCCCCACCCGCCAGACCCTTATCTGTCGGTCGAGCGCTAGGGTCAACGCCAGCTTCAACTGCTCCCGCCGCTCCGTCTCGACGGCAGCATTATCACTTTCTGGCCGGCTCAGACGGGTGGCACAGCCCAAGGAAAACAGAAGCGCCACAGCCGCTAACAAACCGAACCTTTTGTAAAGATTCATTTTCAGCCTTTCTTTCGGGCACTCGGCATCTGGACCGATAAGATACGAGCTACTACTCGACCTTTTTGAAAACCAAACAGACATTTGTACCACCAAAACCGAAAGAGTTGGAGATGGAGACGTTGATCTCTGCCGACTTAACCCGGCCAACACCATGGTTCAACCCCCTGCTATCTTCACCGGGATTGTCAAGATTCAATGTGGATGGAACTATATCATTTCTCAATTCTTCTTGTCTCACTGGTTACGCCCATTGTTTGATCATCCTGGTCGGTATGTGCCTGGACTACTTGAAATGATCCCAACCGCGCGTTTCAATCGGTTCGGTTGAGCCATCACTACATTTGAGTCTTAACCCAGGCTCGGAAACCATGCTGCCTATCGGGTAAAATTCGCACCCTTCCGACCTGAGAGCTTGCTCCAGTTTGTCGGTTAGCCCCGGAGGCGCCGTACCCAAAAGAACGTAATCTTCTCCGACGTGAAGGGAGAGATGCCTTGAGTCCTGATTATACTGTTTACAGTATGCCCGGAAGCCTGGCGTTGTGGGTAAGTAGGCCTCTTCAATAACAGCCCCCAGCCCTGAATCAGCACAAATGTGGTCAAGATCAGCAGCCACACCATCGGAGACGTCGATCAGGGAGTTTGCCATCCCCATGCCGGCAATGATACGGCCTTCTTTCACGTGAGGGACGGGATCGCGGTGGGCTTTGAGCAACTTCTCCTGCCCAGCAAAGGATCTTCCGGTGAGTGTTATGTCCAGGCCCGCGGCTGACGATCCCACCGGGCCGGTCAAAAAAATCACATCCCCCACCCTGGCCCCTGATCTAAACAGAATCTCATTCTGTGGTGCTTCACCAACAAGTGCAATATTGATGATCAAGTGTTCTGGGGACCAAGTGGTATCACCCCCCAATAAGTTGACGTCAAATTCTTTGGCCATAGATTTCATTCCTTCGTAAAGCGCATCCAGGAATGGTAGGTCTACAGTGTCAGGGATGGCGATGGAGATGACTGCCTCTTTGGGTTTTCCACCCATAGCGGCGATATCCGATATATTGACAGCGAGAGATTTTCGGCCAAGTTCATACGGGGTAATCGAGTTTAGCAGAAAATGGACATTTTCCACCAGCATGTCGGTTGTCAACAGGACAGCCAGGTCGCCAGAAATCTTGAACACGCAGCAGTCATCCCCTATGCCCTTTATGACATCTCCGGCTCTAACGACACAATCTCTTCCTATCCGCTCGATAAATCCAAATTCGCCGATATCCTGCAATTTCACCTCAGCTCCCCTCCCAGGGTATTCCAGTCATGTGCCTCTGTTCTTACTCGGTAAATTCGAAACAATTCTCTAAGTCTCCAATTTGTTTCGTGCTTGGGATTTCGAATTTGAGATGAGTAAGCAGGCCTGATGACTCAGAACCACCACTACCTGTTAGCGCTGCGTTTGCTTTGCGCGGACAATCTCGGCCTTGATGGCTGCGGCGGCTGATTTTGGGTCCTTCTGCGAACAAATGGCTGAAATCACGGCAACGCCGTCCAACCCGGCCTTGACCGCCTCGTATGCGTTGGCTTGATTCATTGACCCGATCCCCACAACGGGTATTCGCACAGAACGCCTTATGAGGGGAATGCACTCGGTGCCGATCTGTCTGGTCAACTCGGGCTTGGTTTCGGTCACGAATATCGGTGACAATCCGAGATAATCGGCCCCCTGAGACTCTGCAGCCCTAGCCTCATCTGGGGTGAAAACGGATGCACCGATGATCTTACCCGGCCCCAATATCATCCGTGCCAGGTCAACCGGCATGTCGTCTTGCCCCAGATGAACCCCTTCGGCGTCGAGTACAAGAGCGATGTCGATTCTGTCATTGATAATCAGGGGTATTCTCTTCGATTTCAGGAAATCTCTTATTTTTGACCCTTCCTCGTAAAACTCCTTTGTCGTTGCCTCTTTTTCTCGGAGCTGAACAACTGTTACCCCTCCTTCGACCGCAGCTCGGATGATCTCGAGATGGCTTCGGCCCAAGGATAGAGCCCTATCCGTCACCAGATATAAGGAATAGTCGATCTTCCTTTTATAGTGCATTCAGCATTCACTCCATCCGCAATTGGGCGGCAGTCCTATATCATATCCAAGCGTGCTCTGGCCTGGAACTCCTCGGGACTGATCGGGTACATGGCGTCTAGTAGAGATACCATGAACGAGCCCGGGGAATGTGCTCTGGCGCCTGCGAGCTCCCCGGCCAGTCCAAAAAAAGCGAAACCGATTATGTCGCTTCCAATCGTGCTTTGGCCTGGAACTCCTCGGGACTGATCTGGTACATGGCGTCTAGCAGAGATACCATGAACGAGCCCGGGGAATGTGCTCTGGCGCCTGCGAGCTCCCCGGCCAGTCCAAAAAAAGCGAGACCGGCCGATGTCGCCTCCAGCGGATCATGAGTAACGGCAGCAAAGGCCGCTATCGTGGTTGTAGCAGCGCATCCGGTTCCTGTCACAGAACGAAGTAGTGGATGGCCATTATAGCAACGAATAACCTTGTTTCCGTCGGCAATTAAGTCCATTGGGCCCGTGATGGCCACAACGGAGTCGATCTCCCTGGCCGCTTCCCTGGCGGTCTCCAGGGCTTGCTCAGCATCGTGGGCGGTCTCGACCCCTTTGGTTTTGATGTCATCCGAGGCGATGGATAGAATTTCTGAAGCGTTACCGCGCACCACCGTCAGCTTCAGCTCTTTAGCCAGGGTCCTGAAGGTGTTTGTTCGAAAGGACGTCGCGCCCGACCCTACCGGATCTAGAATGACTGGCACGCCGAGTTCGTTTGCCTTTTTACCCCCTCGGAGCATGGACTCGATCCAGTGTCTTGAAAGCGTACCCATATTGATCACGAATGCGCTGGCGAGGGAGACCATCTCCTCTATCTCGTCTACGGAGTGAGCCATGACAGGCGAGGCTCCCATGGCCAACAGTGCGTTGGCGGTAAAATTCATCACCACATAATTGGTGACACTGTGCACCAACGGTCTCTGTTTCCTCAACTTCTCCAGCAAAGCTTTCAGGTCGTAGTCGACCATTTTCTCCCACCTCATCATACCATTTGTTATCTATCGTTGATCATCAATGACTTGCGCTCTCGGATTGGGTCAAAGATTCTATCAAAACCAGATTTCAAGAAGAGATCACTCTCCCCCCATTGGCGGACTGACCATGTCCCACATTCTTGCTGGACACAGGGGTTGTGCTCATCTGCTTGCGCAAGAGGGGCCATGGGGCCTTTTCTGAGGTGACTGGCGGGAGGACCGTGCCACTTCCGCTTCTGCAGCTGGGGGAGCCCCTGGCTCGCCGGAGCGAAGCGCAGGCGAGAACAGGGAGGGGGCGCCATCCCCCGGCCGCAGAAGCGTTGGAAGTGACCGGGCCGGGAGCCTCGGAACGAAAGCAAAGGACCCATGGCCCCTCCAGGACCTCCACCACCCCCTGTGTCCAGCAGTCCCACTTGTGGGTAAAGATCAGCTAATTGAGCACTGGCTCAATTAGGTTTGCAGCTGTGGGGTAAGGAACGTGCATGGAATTTGCTACTGCTCGTAATCGTATGGTGGAAAATCAGCTGATCAGCCGGGGCATCAAGGATGCCCGGGTCCTGAACACCATGCGCAAGATACCCCGCCATCGCTTTGTGGAAGAGGCGCTCATCGGCCAGGTCTACAACGATCACCCGCTACCCATCGGTGAGAAACAGACGATCTCTCAGCCCTATATGGTGGCATTGATGACCGAGGCCCTGGAACTTCAAGGACCTGAAAAGGTGCTAGAGATTGGAACCGGCTCTGGCTATCAGACCGCAATCCTAGCAGAACTTGCCGAGAAAATCTATTCCATTGAGAGAATCCGCTCGCTTTCAGTCAAGGCTCAACGCATCCTTGACGAACTCGGCTACTTCAATGTGGTTCTCAAAGTGGGAGACGGCACCGTTGGTCTCAAAGAGGAGGCCCCATTCGATGCGATTATTGTCACCGCCGGCTCTCCTGATGTGCCGCAACCACTCGTGGATCAACTGGCCATGAGTGGAAGACTTGTCATCCCTGTGGGCGACCGTTATACCCAGTGTCTCATGAAGGTCGTCCGGGTGAAGGAGGGCATTACCAAGACGGATCTGGGCGGTTGCCGTTTTGTGAATTTGCTCGGTCAGTATGGTTGGAAGGATTGAGCGTTGGCTCGATGCCCACTCATAATCGGCGTCATAGGGGCCGGAACCTGCGACAGCAACATCTATCAGCTTGCGACAGAGGTGGGCGAAGAGATTGCCCGCCGTGGCGCAGTTCTGGTTTGCGGTGGACTAGGTGGTGTCATGGAAGCCGCTGCCAAGGGCGCGGCCTTGGCCGGTGGCCTGACGGTGGGTATTCTTCCGGGCCCTTCCACCCACAGTGCCAACCCCCACATCAAAATACCGGTGGCTACCGACATGGGGCAGGCCCGGAACGTGATCATTGCCCACACAGCCGACGGTCTGGTGGCCGTGGCCGGCGGCCCCGGCACCCTTTCCGAAATCGCTCACGCCCTGAAAATCGGCAAACCGGTCGTTGGCCTTCAGACTATTCCCGATCTTAACGGGGTTCGCTACGTCGATACCGCCCAAGAGGCAATTGTCCGCGTTCTCGACCTAATTCACCACGCTTGATCCACATATCACCGCCACCATCGATCAGACAACAAGCGGGCCCTGGTTCAAGACTTTCTCGGCCGCCTCCCTTCCCATCTCCATCATCTGCGCCATGACGAATGGACGGAACTCCAGACCACCGGTGGGTAATTCCTCTGCTGGGCGTATGACGTAGAGCTCGACCAATTTTTTCCCCTTGAAGGGATTCGGGTTTTCGGGGCTGTCGAAGATCTCACGCACCTGAGACGCGTTGAGCATTGTTTTCGCTTTTTTCCGCGCCTTGTCTAAATAAAGAATTGCCTTGTTGTAGAGGATAGCCTTGTCAATATCGTTAACCGCAACTTCCTGTACGAATAAGTCAATGGTGCGCAGAAGTGTCTTTACGATAAAGGCATAGGTTTCGTCCTCCGGCCGCGACTTTTCCGGCTGGAGGACAATCGCGTATATCTTGGTTGCCCCGTTGTCGATGGCAATTCGAAGCGGTGCAATCTCCCGCACACCGCCGTCAGTGTATTGATCGCCGCCTTCTGTAATGCGCACATTCGGCATCAGCACCGGCTCGCTGGCTGAAGCCAGCATGGCCCGCTGCAAGGTCTGCCGACTTATGGGCCCGTCACTCGTTGGACGACCCACAGGGGTGCTTTGGTGCTGATTCCAATACTCGATTTGGCCGGTCTGCAAATTGACCGTGGTGAGGTAGATATCTATCGGTGACTCGATAATTTTCTCGTAGCGATCCTGGGTGATGATGGAGTTGATCAAACTCCACAAAGGATTTGAATCGTAGATTGCATCGTGGGTGAGAATATCAAAGACATTGCGCTTCCGAAGGATGTCTTCGGTTCGCACCCGAGTATAGATGGCTCTGAGCCACTGGATTTCGTCGGTCGAGACCAAGGGGGCAATGAGCGCCCCGGTACTGGTCCCTGCAACCAGATCGAATGTGATTTCCTTGTCGCGAAGCAATTCGATTGCGCCGACAGCAAAAGCGCCTTTGGATCCTCCGCCACTGATGACGAGTGCGGTTTTCATATCTGACCTCCTTGATTCGCCCTACCGAGATTGCACTGCAGTGGTGCATCTACACCGCGCCAGGACAGGAGAAACCATCCGAACTATCTCGGCGGCTGACCTTTGACCTCCCAGAACGCATTCAACAGCCCCCGTTTGATCGCATCGGCTTGCAGTTGATGGTGCGACTCGCCGCTCGGCTCCGTACCGCTGTTTTGCGAAAGAGTTTTTTCGATGGCTTCCGCAATGGGCGCGAGATCATGCGTACGGCAATAGTTGATCAGCTTCTCCGCAGTGTCGAGAGGTTCTATTTTTGTCCACTGCTCCTTTAACTCACTGAGAAGATCATCAACAGATCCTAAGCCCATAACACGCGAAGACACGCCACTCGCAACCAACCAATAGTATTCATTGGACCATTCGTGCACCTCGTCAAAAAGTCGGTGGGCCTCAGGTTGCTTAGGGAATAATGTTTCCCCGCCACATGCTGTAAGGCTGATCGTTATGAAACCCAAGGCAATAATAGAAATCAACCCGCGCCACATTCTGGCTGGTGTCCACACGGGAACCAGCCTGGTAACTGTCATTCCAAGGAGGGTAGCAACGAAGAATCTCAAAGTTGGCGCGCTCACTAGAGATTCTCCGAGGAGTCTTGTCCCGAACTCGTCCAAGGGCGCAGCGTGACAATGCATGGTTTCCGGATGGGAATTAGTCAAACTCCTGGTGTATATTTGACCACTCATGGTTTTCTCCTTGATCCATATTATCCGGGCTAAGGGGAGATTCCAGCTATCCCTTTTTACTGTTCTGCAAAGCACTGATGACCCGAATTATACCTGCCTATACTTTCTCTTCCACTCAGCAAAATTCCATTCCCCGACGAATCTTTCCGCAACCCTCGCGCCGTTTTCAAACAGTGCCTGACTCTCTTCTTGAGAGATATTGAAATCGGTTGTCTTGATTTCCTTTTCAACTCCGTGGAGGGCAATTACGGTGGGGATGCCGATTGTCCTGTCGTAGTCGCCCTTTGTTTTGGAGATATGGTAGCTGTCATGGGCATCCATCATAGTCCCCATGACGGCTTTCAAGAAGCTAACGGGGTTATTTATGGGGTTTCGCTCCGGTCCCTTTGGAGCTCTCTTGTTTGGCTCAATGAGTTTAAAGCCAAACGTGGGCCAGGGTGGGTCGCTGGTACCGTCATCAAGGAGCCAGATTGGATAATTACTCAATACTCCACCATCCACAATAAAGTGCGTTCTGCCGCTGCCATCCTCAAGCTTTACCGGCTCGAAGAAAAGCGGAATACTCATACTCATTCGCACGGCCCTCGAGATGCTGAACTTGTCAGGGTCGTACCCCAATCCCTCGAGATCTCCCGGGAGGACAAGCAGTTTTCTGTCTGAAATGTCAGCTGCAATGACCTGAAGTTTGTATTTATATTTCGAGTCCGTAATGCCTTCCTGGTAATCGGGCATGATGATGTCTCCAAAGGTGGTCTTTCCTTTCGCCCGCAGCAGACGATCGAGCCAGTCTTCGAAGAATTCCCCTTCGTAGATGCCGTATTCAAACCCGATGCTCAAACCCTTCCCGATGATGCCGAGTTTGTCGAGCAATCCCTCGTCTTTGAAATTATTGTAGTTGAGTCTCTCTAGCTCAGCCTTGATCTCTGGGGTCTTGTAGTCCACTGCAAGAAGCGAGGCGACGATGGCGCCGGCCGAGGTGCCGGCCAGATTTTCAAACACATAGCCGGCTTCTTCAACCTTAGACACGGCACCGACGAGGCCGATACCCTTGACCCCCCCTCCTTCAAAAACGGCATCTGCCTTGCGTGCCATATTCATCCCCTTTCAGCGACTTCAACCTGAGATGTAGCAAAGAAAAATTTCCTCTGCTCCGGTTACAGCTTATTTTCTCTATTTATTCGTAGATAAGATCCATGCCCCATTTGTTCAGGGTTCCTATATCCCTGCTCGCCAGATCGATAACTTTCAATCGCCAGTCTCCTTGGATTTCGATACCCACAACAAACTGCAAAAATTCATCCGATTTAGTGCTATAGGTTGTTTCTATGTTTTTTCGACTATAACCGGTTCTGTTATGTAGTGTAACTTCATCTCCGAAAGGTAGAACTAGAATCACTTTAAGATCGCCGATCCATGTATGAGTGATAGCCACTGATACATCCAAATTAACAAGCTTACCTGATTCAGCAACGTGAATAAGACTTTCAATACCCCTGGGGTCATCGTCCGGAATCTGTACCTCAGGAAATAATTCTTCGGTCAATGTTTTCTTTTCTGCGTCCTGTGCCGATAACTTCAACCCCCAATGCGCCAAATGCCCGGTATCCAAACTTGCATGATCAGCTATATGAAGAACCCAGTCGCCCCGAACTTGATCGCCCATATAGGTCATCAGCTGAGGCGTAGTGCTCAAATCATAGGTTTTCACGATGTCATGATTCGACCGACCCGCCCGATCGTGAAGAATGACCGTTTCACCTGAAGGGGAAGTCAGACTCACCCTCAAATCACCGATGTAGGTATGCTCGATTCTTACACTCACGCTGATATCTTTCAACAGTCCTTGTTCGGGAACATGAATGGGGGTCTCTATACCCGCTGGATCCATGTCAGGTATGGACATATTCGGAGCGGCATCTTTCTGGATGAGACGGAAACTCTCCGCAGGCTCTCCCACGCCAACGGCAGCCCAAGCGTTCTTGACGGCCGCGTATTCGGGCCCGGTATCGCCGTATAATTGACGGCATCCATTCAGCAGCCCATACCGGGCCTGTCTAAAGGTCCATCGACTTCGGGTTGAACTGGCTAGATAGACGGTTAGAGCAAGGTAGTAAATCTGCTCGGCCTTGTCCCGGCCAATCCCCTCAACGGCAATACCATGATGCGTGCCGCCCTCTACGATAAGGTGAGCCACCTTATTGGGGATACCACTGTTGTAGTGGACATATCCGTTGTCGTTCTTATCGGGATCCGGGAACTCACCGGGATCGAGGTGAATATAGTCGTCCATATGATCGGGTTGGCCATATCTGGGAGGGTCAGCTAGGTCGCGCAGGGCATCACCAGACTGGTAAGGAGTAAAGACACCCTCGCCCATCTGCCAGTCAGTGATAGGCTCATCGTTTGAGATCATAACTCCAAAAAAGTCTGCAAAGGACTCATCTAGAGCACCTGCTTCTTCAGCATACAGAAACCTGGCTGTTCGTGAGGTCACCGCATGGGTAAGTTCATGGCCAACGATGTCGAGGGCAAGCGCCAATGGTTTCCACCTCAAGCCGTCGCCATCTCCATAGACCATCTGCTTGTACCAGTCACTCCAGAATGCATTGTTGTAATCTTGTTTGTAATGCACCGTAGAGATTAACGTTGTCCCCTGGTCATCGTAGCTGTCTCTACCGAATGTGCTCTGGAAATATTCATAAACGGTTTCGGCATGATCGTGGGCTGACTGCGCCACCACATCAGAGGTGGTTTGATCATCCAGGACAAGCAACTCACCCGGCAGTTCAGAGGTATGGTTTGCGGTATAGGTCATGCGCGATAGTACGTCACGAATCTGTGAAAATTTGTAAAGCAGATCCCCACTGTGGGCGTCGACAAAATAATACCTACCTCCCAACTCATCGCTGGTAATCAATTCGATTTCCCATGCGAGGTGGACTCGTTTATCCGCATCTCTGTACAGCGACAATCTTGTATCGGCTTCCACTTCATCGCTCGCCTTGTTGAGATCTTCAAGCGCAATCTCTAGAGCGGACTGCGCGGTGATTACCGGCTCTAGGGGAATATTGAGGGTGGTAATACGATAGTCCTTGTATGAGACCACCTCGCCTTGGGGGTTTATGTGGACCTGAGTGGAGCCTTCAAATACAGTGATGCCATTCAGGGCTTGAAAAAAGTATACGTGGTGAAATCCCTGTTTATCACTTTCTTTGTGTGAAAACTCCAGGGTTTCAGCCAGGCCGGGCTGAATATCCAATAGATCCCTGTTGTCGTCCAAGAATTTGCGCGCTATTCTTTCAGGGCTTTCCGATGATGGTTCTGAGAGCTTCCCCTTGATGAACTTTGGCAACTTCATCTCTTCATCCCAGAAGAACTCGTTTTCAGAATGAATACCCTTGAGCTTTTCCACAGCCTTCTTTTGTTTTTCACTGAGTCCCATCGTCTTTACCTCCTCCTGCGACTCAAAGGTTACGAGGCTCGCAGCCGGGCCACTTGTAGCCCTCGCTACGCGTAGAGGTCTCTGATCAAATCCAACCGCACCCTCGCATAATCGTAACTGGGATCTTTCAACTTTAGTTGGCGATTGTTATCACCATCACGATAAGCAACGTGAATCCAGCCGTCGGGAAAATATTCGGCAATGAGTTCCCGATACTCGAGATTATTATCAACCCACTCCAGGATCTCGGTGAGAGTGACATCATCATCCACAGGTTCAACATCAGCAGCCTCACCCCGGGTGTGATTTGACGTAGCGCTGCTCCCGATTGCCAAGCACAATTCAACCGATCGGAATCCCGATGTAATCCTGATCCGGCCAAATTGATTACGTATGGGCTGAAGGACACTGGCTGCCAAGCGTTCAATGTTTTCCCACTGCCAATCTTCAGGCGTATTGTCAATGCCCTTGCGCTTGGCAACGTCAGATCTAACAAATTCCTTGTATTTGAAATTCGGTGCACCAGGTATACTGTCATTCAGATTTCTTGGCATCTTTACACTCCTATCATGTGTATTGGGTTCAGCGCTCTAGTTACGGCTTCACAGTTAGCTCTGGCAATATCAACAGCTCATATGTAGTGTCACAGACAATCGTGTATCCCTTTTCTAATCCTTTTGTAGGGCCGGCGATTGATTCCCGCCCGAAAATTCTGGCATACGGCCCATCGGGTGGGCATAAAGCCCACCCCTACTCATCCTCATGTTCTCATTGAGGTTGCGCATCGATTTCTGACGGGTTGTTTATTTCTGCCCGACGGTTTTTCGGCTACCGTTCACCCCAATCCAGCTACAACGTTCTTCACATATGTCTCCCACAGCTCGCCGAAAAAGAAAGCCATGAACTTTTCCATGGTTCGCACTTTCGTAGGGGCGTCCCGTGCGTTACGAACACGAAAGGTGGTCAATTGTTTGAGAAAGTCCTGCAAATGTATCCTGATAATGCCTTGACCCACGACAGCATCCACCTCTGGGTTCCCTCTGTGTAGCGTGGTGAAGAGTGTGGTTGTGTCCTTCAGAATCTCCCAGACATCGAAGTCCGGATCATCCCGGATCTCCTTGTAGCCCTTCAGCAGATAATCTCGGTCATCATCGCCTCTGAACTGCAGCGCATACAGCATCCGCTTGGTGTGGTTCTCCGGGTCTTCAATAAAGAGATTAAACCGACCCCGGGTGACCGTATGCTTCGAAGGCCCCATGACCACATAGCCCTCTGCCCGGGCTTCGTGGGCGGATTCGGTGATGAAACCGTCTACATCATCTATGTATATCGTAAGCTTGAACCGGAGAGAATTTCCCTCCTGTTTTCCTCGCTCTTCCGCCTCCTTGAATTCTTGCGGCTCCTGCGCGTTCTTGACCTTCTCGGTGATATACCCTCTCATCTCTTCGGTGAATTCTATACCGATGGGCGGAACCACATCGAAAGCGGCTGGAAACCGTCCTTCTCGTGGGTTCTTGTTTACGCTTTGATCCTGGATGAGCCACTCTGCGATCCGCTCAGATAAGGCGGAAATGGTGAACATCGGGTTCACCGCCAAGGAGTTCGGCAGTATGGACCCATCAGCCACCAGGAGTCCAGAATACACAGCTGCCAGCTCGCCTCGCGAAGGATCGAAAACCCGCCCGCGGTGATCCACCACCCCTTCATCCACATTCCTCCCCATGGCGCAGCCGCCCAAGGGGTGCACGGTGATCAAGTTTCGGCCGAAGAAAGAAGTCCACCGTGGGTTCTTGATGTACGTGCCACCCAAGGCCGCTGTCAGCTGTTTCATTTCAGCGCTGATTTTCTGGTGAATGGGTTCGGACGGCGCAGCTTCCCAGTGGATGCGAATGTCACCATCGGGATCCAAGGCAACTACGCCTTCTGCCCCGTCATGTCCCATTCCGAGGTAGACCATCGTGTGGTTCAGAGCACCCTCCACATCGTAGCGAGCAAGGTCCTTGATGACCCGCCCAGCCTCAGACAACTCGTCGAGTACACCGAAATCAGTATCAGCGCCCACCGTTGCACTGAGGGTGGGCAGGATGTAGCGAAGGACGTTCACAAAGGCTCTGGGAATCGCGCCCTCCTCGATGACAAAATGACTCTGCCAATCCGGCTGATTGCGGTAATCAACCACGGAGAGAATGGTCGGACCGACGCGAATCTTCGAGCGCTTATCCCGGATGTTGCCGAACCCGAGGGCATCAGTTCGGAGGTCGTTGTTGTAGCCGACCCCCAGTATGTCGCCATTGCCGGAGAAATAGCGACCTAGTTTTTCTGACACTGCCAAACCACGATCGCGTGAATTCATGAGAATCTGCGTTGAACCCAGAGTACCCGCAGCGAGGAGAACAGCATTGGCATGCACAACCTTGGGTTGAGTTGTCTCGCCGCCCTCTGGATAGGCTGTACAGTGCACAAAATACCCGCCACCGGGAGCTTGACTCACATAGTTCACCTCAATCCCTGTAAAGATGAAAGCGGAGTGATTCTTGGCGAAAGGAAGATAATTCATGTACAGGGTATTTTTGGAACGCACGTTACAACCCGTAACGCAGTCTCCGCACAGGGTACAGCGTCTCTGATGGACACCCACATGGTTGGGCTCATCATGATAGGTGTCGAAATTTACCGCAAGGTTCAACTGAGAGAATTGGCCGGGGCGGCCCTGTGCAGATTTCTGGTGAGCCTGCATTTTTCTCAGTGGGGGCATCTGGTCCGGTTTGGCTGAACCCTGGAGCATGGAGTTCACCTGTTGGTAATAGGAATCAAGCTTGCCGCTGTCGCGATCTGCGCGAATCTCATCCGGCCACCTTGGATGGTCGAAAACATCCGGGTCCGGCTTAAACAGGACATTGGCGTTAATCAATGATGTGCCGCCAAGACCACACCCTGTGAGGACGTCAACGTCCCGAGTAATGCGGTAGTCGTATAACCCGAGCGGATTCGCATGGTGTCGAACCTGCTTCACCACTTCATCGACTTCATCCGGGAACTCCCCCGGGACCCACTCTTTACCTCGCTCTAGAATGCAGACCTCATAGCCTGCCGCAGCTAACCTTGCTGCGGTTATTGAACCGCCGTAGCCTGAACCGATCACGATAACCCCGTACCGATCTCTAAGTTCTCCCAGTGAATTGGACAACTTGATGTTCATGCGACTTGCTCCTCGGGTCCTATCTGAACATCATATATTCTTCAACGTTCCTGTCCACGTCTCAAAAGTGGGAAACGTTGTGCCCCGCTCTTCCGCTCTGTAAAAAGTCACATAGGATAAATTCTTCCAACCAATGAAACCCAAGCCCTCCTTGCTTTTATGGTATCTTGTACGCCACGTTCCACTGTTGAGATACAGATGCTCTTTCTGTCCTTCGGGGGCTTCAATGACTCGAACGGCCGCTTGCTTGGGCTCGTGGGTGTGCCCGTAGACTATGTATCTAATGCGATTGTCCAAATGAGAATATTCTCTTGTTGCTGCTTCGAAATGTTCATCCTTGCCCAGATGTTTTCTCAGTTTTTCTACCAACGGCATGGTTTTTTCCAAAGGAAATATCTTGAACTGCTCGAGCAGAAACAACACAGCCTGAATCTTGTCTGCCTCATCAAGGAAATCGTACCACTTGTCGTGGTGCTCATACCATTTTTCCACAAATTGCAGCTTATTGAATTCTTTGATGACCTCATCCAGAGTATCCTCGATCACCTCTTTCAATCTGAGGTTCTTTTTGACCTGATAGAGCAGCCAATCAATGACAGCAGAAAAAGGTCGCACATTTTCTATGTCTTGAAAATTCCGCCTCAGGGCTTCTCGCTCTTTTTTCGGCAGCTTTTTGATCTCCTTCTTCTGCATAATCTTCCACGGCCACTTTGCCACCAGCTCTGTGGTAATTGGATCACCGATGGGGGTTCTCATGTAGTCTTCATAGTTGTAGGAAATGCTTCCCTCGTAATTGAATTTGTCATATTCGTGACCGTGTCTGGCAAAGACACCGTAATTCACATCCTGAATATAGTGGCCGAAGACCTCATTGCCGCCAGCTATTCCAAGGTTGCTGCGAACCTTGGCGCGCAAGCTCTTGTATCGGTTGCACAACCGATCGTGGTTTCCAGGAACGTAGACTCTCTCTGGTTCAATGGGAAGGCCGAATCTTCCCCCCAACTGACCACTCAACAGAGCGAAGGTCGCTTGATTCTTCGTGACTATAGCATCGAAAATGGTGTTGGCATTTGCCTCAATCTTCTTGTCGTCACTCCCCCAGGGTCGTTCATTCTCAGGGTAGTCGAACCACATCTCTGTTCTCAATAGATCAAAGATGTCACCCAAAAAGACGAGCTTGACCTCCTCTATATCTCGTCCATCTTGAGTCAACCATTTAGCGGTTCCGGCAATGTCTTCGAGAAAAATTTCGAACGCTTCAGTGGGCACATTGTGCTCTCCGGCAGTCCCATCGACGAAATGTAAATCGCTTATGAATACCAGCATCTTTCCCACCCCCTATCGTTCCTGCTAACAATGATGCGCGAGCAGTTGGGCGTTGATCAGGGTCCATCCTGAAATGGTCTTAGCCCGCCTGCACTATGCGCGTAACAGCCTGAAGAAACTGACCTCAGGAGCTATCTGGTCTCGCTCGAACATCACGAAACAATCGTTGAGCCAGAGAACGAAGCGATCTGCGTGCTCGGCCGTATTGAGAGGGTACTGGCGCATTTTCCAGCGGTTATCCTCACTTTTGTTGTGATAGATGCCCCCGGCGTTGTAGGCACACCCCACCTTCGGTGGATCGTAGTGGGTAACCCGCCATTGGCTGGCAATGTAGGCTGTTCCGGCCCGTATCGAGTTGCCCGGCTCCAGAAGCCACGCCCGGTCGATGGCATCGTCCCCAAGCGTATCCCGAGCGGTGTAAATGAGCGTTTGCATGAGCCCCGGTGACACCTTGTTGGGCGTGCGCGCGTCAGAAATGTATCCGGGTTCCTCCCGCACCGCTGTCTGATCGCCACGGGTCTCGGTACAGATCGTGGCGATGATCAGCTCAACCGGTACCTGAAACATCCCTGCCCAGCGTTCGATGGGCGCGGAGAAACTCTCCCAAACCCGCCGAACCGTTTTCGGTTCGCCGCCGGTGGTCTCCGGTTCCCCTTGGTTGATCGCCACTCCCCGTGAAGTGAGATGCCAGACGACGCTGTCGCGATAAGCATGCGGCTGGCGAAGGTCTTGCAGCACCGAGCCTATCTTGTCATGAGAACCCTCGACCGGGACATCCTCAAAGAGGTCTGTCCAGGTGACCGGGCCAACAATGCCGTCTTCTTTGAGACCCCGGGCCCGCTGGAAAGCCCTCACCGCAGCATCCGTCCGGGCGCCGAACACGCCATCGGGCTGGCCCACTGCTGCAAAGCCGAGTTCACGCAGCCGCAGTTGAACTCCAAGCACATCTTCACCACGGACAAACGGGAGTTTGTAATTGAGGGCGCGAGTGTATGGCATGGTCTTCCTCCTCTACCGGTCTAGTTGCACCCGGGCACTGCTTGCCGGGCCCCGCTGACATCCAGCCGCAATCGGTTGTAATTGGCGCCGTAGCGCGTCCCCTGAGCCCTGGGTTCATTAGCCTCTACGGCTTCGAGGATACCTTTCAGCTGCCGGCAGAGCGTCTGGGGGTCACTGGGATCGAGCAATTCCGGCTGAAGCATGGTATAGCGGGCGCTGCTCAAGAAATAGATGGCGGCCAGATTGCCGGGCTCGGCTGCAAGGAATTCCTCTGCAGTCTGCAACAGCAGTCCTGTAACCTGTCCGGCCCTCTGCCCCCGCTCCAAATCCTGCCACTGCCGCAAGGATTCACACAGGTTTTCATAAGTCTGCGCCCGATTCAAATCCAACTCTTTCAGCTGCCAGTCGCTGGTTTGCTGTATGCCGAGATTGAGATGCTTTGCCGAGCACTGGTAGTGAGCCAGAGGTTCGACATCCTGCTTGGCCAACCGGAAGCATGCGTCTCCCTTCAGGAGGTGAAGCTGATTGCACCCTTCCTCCGATGATTTGCAGGAGATTTCTTGCCCCGCTATCCACTGGTAATCCTGCTCTTGCCAATGTTTTTTTGTCTTGTTCAGCTGCCCAACCGTGCCACAAGCAGCCAACAGGAACACAAAGACGAGTAGGACTGTCAGCGCAAAACGGTTTTGGACTCTTCTGCTCATCACGAGACCTCCTTGCGCACTTTGTCGAAGATCGACACGACGGGTTCACCTTTCTCCTGCAGCCCTTCAGTCATGGTAACCAGGGCGTCCAGGTCGGCCCGGGCCTCCGGGTCGGCGTGAATCTGATCCAAAGAGGTCATGAGCTGATCGAAGCCGCCGACCTCTGCCAGGAGCTGGGGCTCGATGTCCTGCCTGAGTTCCAGATCGGCCACTGCCTGGCGGAACTCCGCCAAGCCGGTCTCGAATTGCTCGCGTGATTCAAACCGAGCCTTATATTTTCCCCAGAGAGCCTCAGTTTTCTCGCCGCCCAGAAAATCGTGCATCGCTGAGGTCATGAACGGCCGGTCGTTCGCTTCGAGTTCTTCCGAGAAACCGGATTTAAAAATGGAACATTTCAGCAAGAGGGTGAAGCCGGTGTTGGCGTCTACCACCTGCAACGGCACCACTACCGGCGAAAAGGGGGCATGCAGAACCCGAGTTCTCCACTTCTCGTAGGCTGCCCCGACGAGTTTGCTGCCGACGACGACCACCGTGCTGATGAGTGCCGCCGCAGGGATAGCGGTGCCCAGCACCTGGCCGAAGGAAGCGGTCGCCTTCTGAAAGAGGTCCCGCACCGGGTTCTCCTCTTTGAACGTTGTGAAGATCTCATTGGCCTTGGACAGGGCCTCGGATGAGTCTCCAATCTTGGTGAGGCTTTCCACCGCGGCCATCCCCTGTTCCAATTTGCTGATCGTACCACCATACTTCTTGCGAATATTCTCGGGCAAGAGCTCGGCGGCGATCTTCGTCATGGTAAGGCCCTTCTGAATTTTCTTGAGCAGCGTGCTCGTCTGATCCTCTTCTTTTTCTGTAACGGCTTGGTCTCGTGCAGTCTCCAGCTGCTTCACCTGCTCCATTTGAGCCTGATCCATCCCTCTGGTTGCCGTGCGGCTGCCGAAATAGAAGCCAATGACGGTACTCAAAAGGGCTGCCAACGTTTGCGGGAATTCTTGAGTTTCTCCAAAAGCTGTTAGCGTGAGCAGATAAAGGGAAAAGGCGATAAGAATAAGGGTGAGTATAGATCGCACCGTACCCGGAGGAAGTCCAGCGGGGGCCTGAACAAATACGGTCAGTTGCTTATTTTCTTCACAAGCTTTGAGGAATTGCCTCTGCAAATAAAACATGTAGACAACGAAGAGTAGAACTGTGGCAAATAAGATCGCTATGCTGAATTTGAACATTCTGACCTCCTGTTCAACAAGAAACTGTTGTACGCACTATGCAACAGGCCACTGAAACTCGGCGACGACCGGAGCGTGGTCTGACTCGGGAAACAGCTTGTCGTCCGTAAAACTAATCGACTCGTCGTGCAGCAGCTCGTTGTGGATCTCGGAGCCCAGGTAAAAGGTTATCAGGGAGCGGGAAACGAGCAGGTGATCCAGCATCTTACCGATACCGCGGTGGAACAAGGAGTACCGAGAGGGCTCCGGAATGGTGCGCTCACAGGGAAGCAGCACGCGTTTGACCAGCTTGGCGTTTCCAGTGTTTTCCACGTCCCCTCGGATGGCCTCCATGGGAACTTCGCCCGATCTTGCGTTGAAATCACCACAGACGACAATCAGTGCCTCCTCATCCTCATCAAAAATTCTGTCGATGAGAATCCGGGCTTCCAGCGCCTGGCCCACCCGCTTCATGGAAGAGAGGAAAAAGCCCTCAGCCCACCCATAGGCGGTCTTCCAGGTGTACGTCCCCAGCTTTTGTCCTCTGATGTGCGAGGGCAGGCGAGATTTCAAGTGAAGGTTGAGGACGTGGAGAACCTTACCATCATCCAGATTGACCTTTGCCTGAAGAATGGGGCGTTCCCAGGTGACTTCATCGGCCTCTTCCTCTCTGGGCTCCGCAGTCACCTTCTGGTAACGCGGGGCGGGGGCATAATCGTGTTTGCAGGAGTGATGCTCGCCGATTTCATAGCGGCTGAGGATGACTAGGTTGCGCTCGTCATACACCTGGGAGCCATCCGCGGTCATGGTAGAGACCCTATGGTATCCGGCATAGGGTGTGGTTTCAAGGAGCCGCTCCAGTGCCAGCAAACGACGAGGTTGACCCGGCTCCTCCTGGCCGTTGACCTCCTGGAGGCACAACACATCGGCACTGAGCCTTACGAGCTGGGGTCGCATTACAGCGATTCGCTCATCCAGTGTGGGTTTCTTTCCCGGTTTGTCGTCAAAGTTCTCCAGGTTAAAGGTCGCAATTCGCAAATTGGAAGACATGGGTTTTCTCCTTATGAAACAATAGAGCAAAGAATCCGGGCCCAGAGGACCCGGCATTGAGTTCAACTCTCAGGGGTGTAGTTTATCCGAATGGAATAGTGGAATGGTGGAAAAATGGAATATTGGGCAAAGGAGAAAACTATTTTGATTTCTGGTCGCGGACTCACAGCATTTATTCAATAAAATGACCCAATTCAGCATCCCCATTATTTCAATACTCCAACTATTCCATCATTCCAGCGCAATTGTTACTGGCAGAGCCTAAGATCTCTAACCTAGCCCTGAGGACCAGGTTTTCGATGCTAAAATAAATTGTCTGGACATGATTGAACTTCTGTATTCCATCGCTTTGCTGAACCCGATAAGAATTCATCCCTGGAGCAGTGTGTAAATACCTATTTGGTGACTATCCAGCGGCACCCTCACAGCGTGGCGCTGACCATGCTCTTCAACAATCAAGTGTTCCGCGGGGTCAAGCAGATTGACCAGACTCCTTCCCGATGGGGTCAACCGAGCATCCACCGTCACGTAATCGTTCCTGGGATTCAGGTCCAGATTCAAAGCAATGAGGATTTCCGTGGTATCCAGTATCCGCGAATAGGCCAGCGTGTAACCGCCGTCAACGGGATATCCGTAATCGACCCCGTTACCGGAGATTTCCCGAAAATACTGCCTGCCGTAGCGTAGAGCAGGTTCCCGGCCCCTGATAGCCGCTATCGCGGCTATTTGTTGGTAAATCAGGTTCTCGGGATTGAAGAAGTGGCGCCCGGTGCTCTCGAAAGCCCCCCACTCGCCCCCGAACACACACTCTCTCACATAGCTATCGTGATCCCCGCCCCCATCGAAGCCCTGCTCGGTACCGTAGTAGATGCACGGCACACCCTGACTGGTGAGAAGATAACCAATAGCCAGGACGGCCTGCAGATGGTGTGGATTACCATGCATGAAACGGCGGTAGGGCCTGGACATCTGATCGTGGTTGTCTACAAAGGTCACGAAGTAGCGGCCGGCCTCTCCATGATCCGAATAGAGTGTGCGGAAACGCTCATAGCGCTCACGCAGATGGGAAGGACTGACAAACCCTTTGATGACCTCCTCAAGAATGAAGTACAAGGGAAAGTCGAGAGCAGCGTCCAGTGAAGGAAACCGTTCATTGGTCCCCGGCACACGGCTGTTACGGCCGATATAGCGCTGGATCGTCAGATCATCGGCAACGATCTCACCAAAGATGAAGAACTTGTCCTTGCCGATCCGCTTGGCGTACTCCCGCACTGCATTGCAGAAAATGGCCGTGGCGCTGGATTCCATGTGCTTTACGGTGTCGACCCGGAACCCGTCCACATCCGTAAAAGCGATCCAGTGCTTGAACGTTTTGATCAGTGTGTCCAGCACAGTGGCGTTGTTGATCTCCAGCTCTTTCAGGCTGAGGAAGTCGCCGTTGACTGCCTCCTCAGGATCACTCCAGTCACGGATCTGCCCCCTTCGCTTGTAGTGCTCCGGCTGCTGAAGCTCTGCAGGCCAGACAGCGTCTTCGCCCTGGAATTCTTCTACAGGGTCGACCTGCCTCCAGAAACCAAACTCAAAAGGACCCGGTGCATCTTTCCAGTAGTAGTAGGGAAAATCACCGGGGTAGGCCCAGTTGTCGCCGGTGTGGTTAATGATGATATCCATGATGACATACATGTTTCTGGCGTGGGCCTGCCTCACCAGCTCCTGAAGGTCCTCTTTCGTGCCGAACCGCGGATCGACCTCCAGAAAATCCTGGATACCATACCCGTGATAGCTATCATCTTTCTCTATGCGGTTTTTCAACACCGGGCTCAACCAAATACAGTTGGCGCCGAGTCCGTGAATGTAATCCAACCGACGGATGATGCCCTTGAGATTGCCGCCCTGGAAAACCCGACCTTGCTCCCAGTCACGCCCTTTGGGTGTAGTGTGCGGGTCGTAGGGTGGGATGTTTTCTCGATTGTTGTCGAACCGGTCCACCAAGAGAAAGTAGATGAAAGCGTCCCGCCAGTCGGAAGGCGAGGGAAAAACCTCCCCATGAGGGGTGAAGTCCAGCTGATCTGCGGAAGTAATTCTGTCTGGCATGTCATGCTCCTTTGATCTTTAAAATGTTCCGGCGAGTGCATTCTTTGTCCACTAAGGTGGACTGCGGCGTTAGCGAGCGAAATGAAACAAGAATAAGATATCTTCCTTAGATCTGGTGAGCAATCATTTGGATAGAATTCTAAAGCATGAACCGTTCATATTCAATACGAAAAACCACCACATTTCTAGGAATAAAGAATGCGGGACCAGGTGGGAGCCACTTCTTCAGCCGACTAGACTCTCAACTCTATCTCCCATCTGTTTAGTTTGCCAAGATCAAAACCATAATGGTCCGCAACGGCTAGTTTCCACTCCCCAAACACCTCTTCTCCGAGAAGATTTCCTAACTGGGGATGGGATGATGTAGTGTATTCGGCTTGAAGGTTGTCCGCATTTCCTCCTGTTTTGTTGTGAAGCACTACGGTAGTGCTCGAGGGGGATGTCAGTGCGACTGTCAAATCACCAATATACGTATGAGAAATGTCCACAGCGACTTTCGCTGCTTGAATTTCTCCCGATTTTGAAATGTTCAGAGTGCTGGTAATGCCCGCCGGGTCATCATCAGGGATGTGCAACCCAGGGGACACCGATTCCCTGACGATACGGCTCGAAATTTTGAATTTCAGACCCCACGAGTTCAACGTCCCATCGTCACGAGGCCATCGGTCTACCACCTGCAACAACCATGTTCCCCGTAAGCTTTTCCCCTCAGTTTGCTGTAACGCCGGGGTGGTACTTGCTGTGTAGGTCTCAACTAGATTATCCGCACCACCACCTTGGCCATGATGAAGCGCGATGACTTCGTCCCACGGAGTTCGCAGTGACAATAGGAGGTCACCTCGATATGTGTGCGAGATATCGACATTGACATGCTCAATGGATCGAATGGTCCCCTCCTCGTCGATATTAATAGCACTGGTAATGCCCTGAAGATTGTGATCAGGGATTGATTCAGTCGGGTTCACTGCCTTCTCAATGATGTCGTCTTCATCGTCATCTTGCACCGCTTCGAGAGCCTTGAAGGCGTTTACTCGCCCGTAGCCGTATTCCATGCTATAGCCATTAACATAGTTGCCGTTCGCCTGGTCAATCTTGTCAGCTGTGCTCCGCATGATGTTACGAACCTGATCCCATCTTAAGTCCTTTTTCAAAGAGAGAATCAAAGCAGCTATCCCGGCAGCCAAAGGTGTGGCAGAAGAGGTACCACCAAAGGAATTCGTGTAGAGACCCTCAGCATCACCGCTGTTTATATTACCTACATTAAAACCCCTCCCTGGAATTGAAATGTCTGTAGCAAAAATCCCTTGAGTGCCTCCATTGCTTGGGGCGACGAAATCGATCCCTTCCCCGTAGTTGCTGTAGGACGAGCGTTGACCTCGGTTCGTCGACGCCCCCACGGCGATGGCCTCTGGCACACTGGCAGGAAAACCAATGGATGATTGATAGCCGTTACCCGTTGCCACGAAGACCGGGCGGTCGGCGGCGCGAATCACGCCCGCGGCCATGTCGTCATTGGCCGCGAAGATTGCGGTGGGACGGCGTTTGAGCCGCAGTAACCTGTTGCCGGCGGCTTCACCCGACTCGAATGAGTTCTCGCCGTCTCCGACGAGCCGCTTGGAGAACGTCAGACCGCTCTGTTTCAGTCCATCCAGATAGCCAAGGTAGCGATTGGCAACCGCCTT
>Ga0209536_100002686_pt1 | contig 28997 bp, 26 predicted proteins | sample DeeMarSeWOR28_12_FD_187461 | JGI IMG/M metagenome (GOLD analysis project Ga0209536, IMG submission 187461) | Marine sediment microbial communities from White Oak River estuary, North Carolina - WOR-2-8_12 (SPAdes) (version 2) | ecosystem: Environmental > Aquatic > Marine > Intertidal zone >...
ATAATATCTTGTATTCATCAGTAAGCCCCATTAGTTCTTTAACAAGAGATGATGCTTTGGTATGAACCTCAGCATATTCTTTAGATCTGTGAGATATCTCCATAAGAGACATACCAGTTCCTTTAAAATCCAAAAGTTCTTTTTGTGCCTTTTTTAAAACTTCAAGTGGCAAAGTTGCTGGTCCAGCATAGAAATTGTAAACTCTCTTTGTCATAATACATACCCCAATTTTATTGAAGCACAGTATTCACATTATGGATTTAAACAATTCGGATTAAGATTTTTGTTGTTTTTAGATTATTTCGATGAAAAAAATATTTTTGGAATTTATTGTAAAGAAAGTAGACAATAATTGTACAACAAGTGCTTTATAAGGAAAATATCAAAAAGTTATAATGAGGAAAAAATTATGAAGAAATTATTAGAAAGCGCTTTAAAAAACAGCTTTAAAATGAATAAAGAGGATGCTAAAGCACTTGTTAAAACAATTAATAATATTTTTAATGGAAGAAAAGAAATTGAAGATCTCTCAATTGATAAATATGCAAGAGCATTACTATATGATTTACAAAAGGTAAGATTGCTTCAGATTAGAAGAGAAGAGTTCAAAGATAATGGAAAATTTATACGAAAATACTACTGGTCTTTTAATAACAATGGAATAAAAGAAGCAGCAATTGAAAAAACAAAGGAAGAACCATTTGGTATATATAAGAAAATCCCAAAAGAAGCATGGTTGCAACACCTGAATAACAATTAGTTATTGTTCTAGATAAGATAATATTAAGACTATTACATTTTTTAATTTAATTTTTTAATACTTTTTAAGTGAGAAATTAAATGTTTCTTTAAGATTTCTTCAAACTTTTTTAATTTTTTTGTTGATTTTTTTATGATTTCATTAGATATATTTATAAGCATATCAAGATGATTTTTATTACAAAAAATTACTCCATCATTACCAATTGGAGCGTCCAATCTTTCTGTACTACATACTTCAACAACAAATTTTTTTCCAAAGGATTTAATTCCTGAATTTTTAAAACTACACTTAATAGCTGTTTTTAAAATCCAATCAGCAGAATCACTTGTTTTTGCGACAATATGAATAATTGAGGATTGTGAAAGAAGCCATATTTGCCCGCTTTTAGCAGTTTTTGCAGCAGTAATTATTTCATCGTAATCAATCGTTCTATGCCATTTACCAAGAAACTTGGCTTGTTTTTTATCTCCAATCTGAGGTATTTCAAGTAATACAACTCTTCCAAAGCAACTGCTTGAGGTGTAATAATCATCAGAATTATTAATCAGATTAAGTATTGATTCAATACCTATGTCAACTTTTTTTTCCTTTTGGGCTGTTTTAAGTTTTATCAAAGCATTTTTTTTCCCTTGAATAAAATCCTTTTCTTTATTCATAAAATATCCTTTTTTATCTTTATATCTCGTTTTTCAAGTTCCTTAAAAAAAGGATGACATGGAACAATTTCTTCACAACCAAAAACACCTGATTTATTTATTATACCATTTTCAATCATTTGAGCAATAATTGATGTTGGATAACCAGTTGTACGCATCATTGATGTGATATTATTTTTATCATCATAATAATCAATCATATTGTATTCCAAATCAATTTTTTTACCATTTTTCATGCATATAGAAACCACTTTTAGAAGAACGACATCTTTTTCATTTGAGGGGAGTTTTTGCTTTAGATAAGTAATTAACAAATCTCTTGGAACAATTATTTTATTTCCTAGATCAACTGATTTCTCACTTGCCAATCCAATATCCAGTAATGTCTTAAAAATTTCACAATGACCAGGATATCTAATAGTTTTGTAGTCTAAATATCCTATTTTATCTTTATATGTATATGGAAGTGTTGAACAACCACCTGAAGTCAAAAAAGCCTCCATTTCTCCAAAGGGTTTTGGAAAAGAAATTTTTTCAAGCTCAGTCATTGATTCTTTTTTAATTATTTTTCCATTATTAAGTACAATTGCCTTTTCGATATATTCATTTATTAGACCATTAGCTGAAAAAACAATTTGATAATTTAAGGGCGGTTTAGGATTTATCGGTAATCCACCAACTCGAATTTTAACGTTTTTTACAAAATCCATATCCTCGACTATTTCTTTTACTATTACAGATGTTAAACCAGGTGCAAGTCCACAGTCATAGACTATAGTTGCGCCTTTTTTAACTGCCTCTTTATTTAAACCTCTCTCTTTTTTTACAATGTCATTATTTCCTCCAAGATCAAGAAAATGAGTTTTTGTTTCAATTGCAGTTTTAGCAAGTTCATAGTTATATCTATAGGGGACTGCAGAGATTGCTATATCATAATTTCTTAAACATTTTTTTACATCATTTAATTTTTCAACACTAAAATTATGAAAAATAATTTTTTCTTTTTCAACAGCTTTGTTAATAAAATCTAGTACTGATTTATTATTATCAATTACTCCGATAATTTCAAAGTTTGAATGTTTATAAAGGTCATGAGCAATTGCCTGACCCATCATACCTAATCCAATAATTACAATATTCATTGTACATCTATCCAAATCAATTATTTCAGAATGAGTAATATTGTTAAAACAATTTCTCTAAACACCGTGTAATTCTTATATTAGACACTTTATTCTTGGTGCGAAAATGGGGGTCATTTATGACTGAAAAATTGTGGGACAGTAAAAATGAAGCAATGCCTCTAGATGAATTAAAAGAATTACAGTTGAAAAGAATAAAGAAAATGATTGATTATGTTTATAGAAATAACAGATTTTATCGCGATAGATTAAAAGAGGCAAATATTGAATCAAGCAAAATTAAAAGTTTAAAAGACATTGAAAAAATTCCTTTCTTAACTAAGCAAGATCTAAGAAATTTTTATCCTTTTGGCCTTGTTTGTACTGATGTTGATGAAATTGTTGAAGTACATGCTTCATCTGGAACTACTGGTAAACCAGTAGTTGGTCCATACACAAGAAATGATGTAGAGCTTTGGGGTGAGGTCATGGCCAGGTCCTTATGGGCTAATGGACTAAGGAAGAATGACATTATGCAAAATGCTTATGGTTATGGTCTTTTCACAGGTGCTCATGGATTTGAAAAGGGTGCACAAAAGATTGGTGCAATGGTAATTACTATTAGCTCTGGCAATACAAAAAGACAAATTACAGTAATGAAAGATTTCAGCGCTACTGCTCTTGTTTGTACTCCATCTTATTCATTATATATGGCAGAAACAGCTGAGTTAATGGGTTTTGATCCATTAAAAGATTTCAAACTTAGATTAGGCTGTTTTGGAGCAGAGTCGTGGAGTGAAGAAATGCGTAAAAATGTTGAGAAACGATGGGGAATAACAGCACATGAACATTATGGCTTGACAGAGATAATCGGCCCTGGAATAGTTTCAGAATGTAGCCACAAAAAATTACATATAAATGCTGATCACTTTTTACCTGAAATCATTAACCCTGATACAGGAGAAACATTGCCACCTGGAGAAGAAGGTGAATTGGTTTTTACAACACTTACAAAAGAAGCTTTTCCTGTAATTAGATTCAGAACTAGAGACTTAGCCGTATACTATGAGGAGGAATGCGAATGTGGGAGAACTCTACCAATTCAATCTAGAATTAAAGGCCGCAGTGATGATATGATGAAGGTTAAAGGAGTCATTGTTTTCCCATCTCAGATAGAAGCAGCACTCATGCAAGTAAAAGACATAAGTGATAATTATCAGATTATTAAAACAAAAAAGGGTAATATGACAACTTTATCAGTAGAAGTAGAACCAACTGTAGAAAGATGGAAAGATGGAAAAATAGAAGCTCTTGAAAAACAAGCAGAAGATGAAATCTTTACAATTTTAAACTTACATATACCAGTTAAAATTATTGAACCCAAAACAATTCCAAGAAGTATCGGTAAAGCAGTACGGGTCATTGAGCGGTAGTTTAGGAGTAAAACTTAATGATAGATATATTAAATGATATATTACCATATATATCTGGTCTGTATACACTCCCATGGATATTAATCGGTTTTGTTTTAACAATAATTTTAGCAAAAATTACCAGTAGAGAAAAAATTGATAGAATAATGAAGAAAATTGGATTTATTCTTCTTTATTTTTTTATCCCAGTTCTAGTCTTTAGAATTTTTTTAAACACAAGTTTTCAAGAAAAAGAAATAGAATTTGCAATCGTTGTAAGTGTTATTGTTTTCTTTATGTATTTACTTGCATTTTTCTATGCAAGATTCAAAGCAAAAAGTTGGGGTTTAACAGGTTCAAAAAAACGCTTATTTATTAAAACTGTTTTAACAAATCAGGGAAGAAGCTCTGCATTTATCGGTGGTGCATTATTAGCATCACCTTGGTATGTAGAAGCTGCAATCTATATTGCATTAGTGGGAGTTGCCCTATTTGCAATTATTCCTTACATTTTATCTTATATGCATAAAAAGGAAGTGAAAGATTCTGAAAAAGTTGAACAAATTACTACTTTACCTTGGTTTTTAAAACTATACCCTTGGTATCTTCTTGCTTTTGTAATAACTGCTGTTGTTATTCATGCAACCACAGGAATTACAACAAAAAGCTTTGGTTATGAATTAGAAACTATTGTGATTTTTTATTCTGCCGTAACTATACCTGCTGCATTATATTATGTTGGGTCAGGAATCCATCCAACTGATCTTAAAAAATCTGAACTGAAGAAATTATTAGGTCTTGATAAAACTAATGAAACTGGAGACCATTGGGCATGGGTAAGAACGATTTTTTTTATAACAGTAATAATAACACCTATTCTTACAACAATTATTTTTACTCCAATTTTTATCTATGGATTTATATCAAGTGCTTGGTTTGCAGTTATAATAATTAACTCTTTTCTTCCAATAACAAGTACTAATATGTTTTTACTTCCATATGGTATTGATAAAAGATCTACTGCTCACTCAATCACATGGTCCACAATTGTATGTGTCCCAATCATTGTAATATTAATTACAATTTTTGGAATTTACTTTGGTTAAAATAATATATTTTTTCAATATATCATAAATTTTTATCCAAAATTATGTATAATTGATAATAAAATATTGAAAAATATTACAAAATTATTATTATTATTTTATTATCCACAAGGCTTATAAGTTAACATTTGTTAATATTTATTACAAAAAGTCGGTGGAGGTATAATAAATGAGGAAAATTTTACCATTCCTGATAATAGGAATATTAGTCCTTGGCGGACTTGGCGCAAGTGCAATTGATATTGACAAAGAAAATACAAAACTTAATGAAAATTCACGAGGTACTCATACTGCTTTAGGAGAATATGGTACTGCTACATGGTGTGGTTATTGTAGATATGCACATGGTGCTTTAAAGGAACTTTATGCAGAAGGGCAATTAGATTTTCATTACATCACGTATGTATGTGATAAAAATTCAGTAGCTTCATCATATTGTGCAAGTCATTACAACTTATATGGTTATCCAACTGTATGGTTTGATGGCGGGTATAGAGTTAATGTTGGAGCAGGAAGTATACCTGCTGCAAAAAGTGCATATACTGCAAGTATAAACCAATGTATTTCTAGATCTGTTTATGATGTAAATATTGTTTTAGGAGTTACTTGGCTTGGTGGAACCCAAGTGAAGGTTGATTGTACTCTTAAAAACAATGAAGGAAGTACATATGATGGAAGAATACAGGTAGCAATATGTGAAAAAGTATCAAGCAGAGGCTGGATTGACACAGGTGGAGTTACATATACTCAAACATTTTTAGCCTGGGCTTTTAATGAGCCGGTATCAATATCAAGCGGTGGAACATGGAGTGATTCTATGACATGGGACGGTTCGTCAAATGGATATCCAACTATTACAGAAGGAAACACGATAGTTATTGCTGCAGCTTATAACGATGATTGGCATCAAGGATACTCATATCCGCCATCAAGTAATCCATTTAATGCATACTATGTTGATGATTGTGTAGAAGTTGAACCTGGTGGAGGAAGTAATAACAACCCACCTGAAATTCCAACAATAACTGGTCCAACAAATGGAAACGCTGGTACATCATATACCTATACATTTAATTCAGTTGATCCAGATGGTGATGATGTATTCTACTACATAAAATGGGATGATGGCAATGTTGAAGTTTGGGATGGTCCACATGCTTCAGGAGCAAATGCAAATTTTGCATATACTTATACAAAAGAAGGAACATTTACAATAGAAGCAAAAGCAAAAGATATTTATGGTGAAGAAAGTGGCTGGGGAACCTTAACCGTTACAATGCCTCGAACAAAATCAATAAGCAATACATTTCTACTAAACATTTTAAAACAGATGTCACAATTTTTTCCAATATTTAACAAAATACTAAATCTCTAAATAAAAAACCCACAATCTTTTTTTTTTTCTTTAAAATTAAGTAAAAGGTTATATATAATTGTAAATATCGAAATGTTTAAGAATTAACGATTGTTAATAAAAATTAAAATTTGAAAGGGAGATAGAAAATGAAAAAAGTAATAGCAATCTTAGTAATAGGAATATTTTTAATAAGTAGTTATGGTGCAATTGCTTATAATAAAAACTCTGAACTAAACAATGAATCAATTGAACCTCTTGGAACTCATAGAGTACTTGGGGAATATGGAACAGCGACCTGGTGTGGATATTGTAAATATGCACACGGAGCATTAAAGGAACTTTACAAAGGTGAATGGCATGAATTTAATTATGTCTCTTTTGTATGTGATGTAAATACTCATTCATATGAAAGAGCAGTTACACAATTGGGACTTTCAGGTTATCCAACTGTATTTTGGGATGGAGATTATGTCAAAAATGTTGGTGCAGGAAGTATTCCTGGTGCAATGGCTGCATATAACACAAGTATTAATACTTGCAGTTCTAGAACTGTTGCAGATATTGATGCATCAATAAGTGTATCTTGGCTTGGATCTGCAACAATGTCAATTACTGTAACAGTTGATAATAAGGAAGTAAGTACTTATAGTGGATATATAAGATGTTATGTTACTGAAATTACATCATCAATGGGATGGACGGATACCGGAGGATATCCATATACATTTGCATTTTTAGATTATGCATTTAACCAACCAATAAACGTACCTGCCAGTGGTTCTTGGTCTGATACAATTACTTGGGATGGTGCTCAATACAATGATGGATATGGAAATGACTTTGGGGAAATAGAGAAAGACAATATGTTTATCATCGCATCTGTTTTTGCTTTATCTGGTGGATACGTTGATGAGACTGCTGAAAAGAGAGTGGGTAGCAATAGAGCTCCAAATACACCAAATGACCCAAATCCAGATGATGGGGAGACAGGTGTAAAATTAGACCCAACCCTAATTTGGAAAGGTGATGATCCAGATTGGTTTGACGATGTTTATTACGATGTTTATTTTGAAAAGGATGACCCTAATCCTGATGTGTTAGTATCTGAGGATCAAAAATCCACATCATATAAACCCGGAACCCTTGAAATGGATTCAACCTATTATTGGCAGATAGTTTCTGAAGATGAATATGGATTGAGCACAACAGGGCCGATATGGTCATTTACAACAAGAGGTAATGATCCTCCATATCCACCAAACAATCCAAATCCAGACGATGGTGAATTAGATGTATTAGTTGATAAAATTCTAAGTTGGACCGGCGGAGATCCTGATGGGGATATGACCTATTATGATGTTTATTTTGAAAAAGAAAACCCAGATCCAACTCTTGTCTCTGAAGATCAAACAGTAAGAACATATAATCCAGGTCTACTTGAGTATGAAACCACTTATTACTGGAAAATAGTATCAGAGGATTTATTTGGAGAAATAACAGAGGGACCTGTATGGTCCTTCACAACAATGGAACCACAACCAAAAATTGAATGTGATGGAAACCTTCAATGGAATAATGTAGGTGCAGGAACAACAGTAACTGGTTCCTTCACTGTTGAAAATACTGGAACTCCAACTTCTGAATTGTACTGGGAAATAAATGAACAACCTGAATGGGGAACATGGACATTCACACCTGATCACGGCGATGCATTGACTCCAGAAGATGGTACTTTCACTGTTCAAATATCAGTTATAGCACCCTCAGAAAAAGATAAAATGTTTTCAGGGACCATAAAAATCATTAATATAAACGACCCAAGCGACTATGACACTATATCAGTATCATTAAGAACACCAAAGAGCAAACCAGTTTTCTTAAATATTTTTGAACGTTTTTTCAATCAATACCACTATATATACCTAGTTTTACTACATCTATTTGGACTATAATATCATAGTCCAACTCTTTATTTTTTGTAAAATAAAATATTTATATACTCCCTATTAGATATGATAACGTAGTAGAGGGAGGATTATTATGAAAAAAACCGTCCTCATATTAGGTATAATTATCCTATTAGCTGGAGTAACAATTTCATCAATAGCTAAATTAGATAAACCATTGCCATTTTATAATACTCATAACAATATTAGTTATGGCAGTCTAGTAGGTTATGTAACTGATACTTCTGGAAGTCCAATACAAGGAGCCTTGATAAAGGTATATTTCCATGAAGAATATGAGGAGGATTATAGTGATGAAGAAGGTTTTTATCAAGTCACAAATATTCCAATATGTTATTGTATGAAGAATGCTACTTGTTTTAAGAAGGGTTTCAAAACTGAATGGGTATTACTTAGTATTGTTGAAAATACCCCGTATGATTTTATATTAAATGCTAATAATCACCCCCCGGCTGCTCCAGATATAAAGGGTAAGGCAGCAATAAAAGAACTGGGGTCATATGATTATAAATTAAAAGTAATTGACCCCGATAGTGATGATGTAAGATTTTTCATTGATTGGGATGATGGTAATACTGAATGGACCGATTATTATTCTTCAGGTGAGGAAATTATAATAAGTCACACTTGGGAGTTAATAGGAGACTTTGCAATAAAAGCAAGAGCCAGTGATACATACGGTGCAATTGGTCCTTGGGGATATTTGCATATATCCAAACCAAATAATAACGATATCAAACCAAACAACCCAATTGAATCATCGGAAAATCAAATAGAAATTATCTCTTTTATTGAAGGAATTTGTGAATCAATTACTACAACAGGGTTAATTATCAATAAACCAATAGAGATTTATTCTGAAGATTTAAATCTTAATATATCAGGGTTGGCAAATCTTGATTCAAGTGTATTACCAATCTACTTTCAAGATAAACCAATTCACGTGAAAACATCTTGTTTTTATGGTGTCATTTTTGAGGTTCAACCTGGAATTCTTTATTATATCCGTGGTATTGCCTTAGGTGATACAGAATGGGTATGAACAGGGTGAAGAAGCTCTTTACAGTCATTGTAATTTTTCTGTTTTTTGGTATAGTTTTTTTTCCATCATCAGGAATTCAAATTGATAACAAACCTATCATTCAATCTAGTAGAGGTAATACTCTTTATGTCGGAGGATCAGGTCCTAATAACTATACTAAGATACAGGATGCGATAGATGATGCATCTGATGGTGATACTGTATTTGTTTATGATGACAGTTCACCATATTATGAGAATATTGAAATTGATAAATCAATAAATCTTGTTGGTGAGAATAAAAATACTACAATCCTATATGGTGTAGGAAATTATTATTATCATATTGATGTTTTTACAGATTGGATTAAAATTAGTAGATTTACAATACAAAATGGGCGAACAGGTATTAATTTACGTTCAAACTATAATTTAATTACGGATAATATTATAATTTTTCACTCGAATTATGGTATAAATCTCAAGGGTTCTAATAATACCATAACAAAAAATACTCTATCGGAAAATAATTTTAGTGCTATATACCTTCATTATTCTAGTAATAATGTCATTAAGGAAAATATTATATCTAATGGATTTCATGGTATATACCTCGTTAATTCAAATAATAATGTTATCATGGATAATAATTTCTCAAAAAATAAGGGTGGTTTAGATCTTCATTCTTATAATTATAATAATGTAATAACTAGTAATTCATTTTTTAAAAATGACCGAGGTATATGTATAACTGACTCAATGAGAAATACTATAATTTATAATAATCTTTCAAAAAACAAATATAGTATTGAGCTTAGGCGTTCATGTATTAATACGATATCTTATAATAATGTTAATTCAAGTGAACATGATGGAATAGCAATCCTGGACAATAGCGATTGTAATACGATAAATTTTAATTCTGTTAATAATAGTACCTGGGTTGGATTATTTTTTTCCGATTCAAAAAAAAATATATTAAATAATAATAGGATTATTTTAAATAAGCATGGAATCTTTATTAATGGTAATAAAAACACTATTTCAGGTAATTTAATATATTCTTATGAAAGAATTGGAATTCTTGTTTCAGGTTGTAGTAATATAATTATAAGTAATAATATTTGTTCTGACGAAGGAGATGGTATACATCTCTGGTATAATAGTAGTAATATTTTGATAAGAAATAACTTTTTATTTAATCAAAAAGAACCATTTTTTTATAACTGTAAAAATATTTGGTTTATGAATTATTGGAATGAATCAAGATCGCTACCAAAAATTATAAATGGAGAAATCAAGGTATTTGAAAAATGGATACCATGGTTTAACTTCGATTGGTTCCCAGCGAGACAACCATATGATATCTAAAGATCTATAGCATTGTCGAAAAATGATCATATCCTCTTTTATCGATAAAAGTATCTTTTCCATTTGAAGATAAAATTATTTTATTATTATCCGTAATTTCCCCAACTAAAAAACCATTTGCTTTGTCAATGTTTTCTTTTGAAACAGTACAAACTAATTCAAAATCCTCTCCACCAAAAAGAGCATAATCATATTCATCCTCACCAAGCTTTTTAGCAATTCCTCTAACCTCATCTGAAATTGGGATTTTATCTTTATAAATAATTGCACCACATTTACTTTCAATGCAAATATGTTTAATTTCTGAAGCAAGACCATCAGATACATCAATCATTGAATTGACAAAAGGCGCAAGTTTCAATGCTTTCTTTAATTGAGCCTTTGGTTCAAGATACTTTTTTTTAACTTCTTTATATCCCTCAATTTTTTCTTGAAACATCCTAAGTCCTGCTCTGCCATTACCTAGATGCCCTGTTGTAACTATATAATCTCCTGGTTTTGCACCACTTCTTAATGAAAGGTTCTTTTTATCAACCTCACCTGTTAATGTAATTGATATAACAATATTTTCACAATGGGTCATATTTCCACCAATAATCTCGATTTTATATTTTTCACAAACCTTCCACATACCTTTGTAGATACCTTCAAAAAATTTTACATCAAGGTCTTTTGGAATTGCAAGTGATACTAAAACATATTTTGGTGCTGCACCCATTGCTGCAATATCTGATACATTGATCTCAATTGCTTTCATGCCAATTTGTTCTGGTGTGAACCAATCCTTTCTAAAATGATCACCCTCAACCAAACAATCTGTTGTAAGAACTAGCATATTTTTGGGCTTTATTACGGCTGCATCATCACCTATTCCAACAACAATATTTTCATCAATTGGCTTTTTTGTAATCTTATCAATTAATCCAAACTCACCCATATCCTTAATCTTATTCATTATAAACACATTTGCTTGTTTTTACAGAACAAAATCTACCACACATTGAACATACTTCTTCATCTGCATCAGTACAACGCTCACGAATAGTTCTAGCAATTTCAGGATTAATGGAAAGCTCTATCATCTTCCTCCAATCAAGATTTGACCGGGCAGTACTCATCTCATTATCCCAATTAATCGCACCATCTAATCCTTTAGCGATATCTGCTGCGTGAGCAGCAATTCTAGATGCAAAAACTCCTTCTTTTACCTCTTCAACATTGGGTAGACCAAGATGTTCAGAAGGTGTCACGTAACACAAAAAATCAGCTCCATAATAAGCAGCAAGACAACCACCTATTGCACTAGTGATATGATCATAACCCGGAGCTATATCAGTAACAAGAGGTCCCAGAACATAAAATGGTGCTCCATGACAAATTTCTTTTTCCATTGATATATTTTTTTCAATTTGATGTAGCGGAATATGGCCTGGACCTTCTATCATCACCTGTACATTTTCTTCCCATGCTCTTAGTGTTAAATCCCCTAGTACTTTAAGTTCAGATATTTGTGCATCGTCTGTTGCATCCTTTAAACAACCAGGTCTAAGACCATCACCAAGACTTAAAGTGACATCATATTTCTTAGCCATTTTAAGTATTTCATCAAAATTTTCATAAATGGGATTTTCCCTTTTATGATGAATCATCCATTTAAGAGTTAAAGCACCACCTCGGCTTACCACACCCATAAGTCTTTTTTTAATAAGTGGTATAGAACTTCTTAATAAACCAGCATGAATTGTGATAAAATCTACACCGTCATTGATATGTTTTCTAATTCCATCTATGAAATCCTTTTCATCAAGCTCTACTACATCATCAACATTACATGCAGCTTGATAGATAGGAACTGTTCCAATGGGGATATTACTATTTTTAATAATTTCAAGTCTAATATTGTCAATATCTCCACCTGTACTAAGATCCATTACAGTATCAGCTTTAGAGTCAATACAAACTCTTAATTTTTCAAGCTCGTAATCTAACTCTGCTTTATCTGGTGATGAGCCGATATTTGCATTAATTTTTACTTTCAATCCCTTACCAATACCTATCGGGTCAAGGTTTTTATGAAGTTTTGAGGCAGGTATTACAACATAACCTTTGGAAATATTCTTCATTAAATCCTTTACATGAATTTTTTCTTTTTCTGCAACAATTCCCATTTCAGAAGTGACTTCATTATTTCTCGCAAAATCAAGTTGGGTCATTTTGATTTACACCTCTTAATAATATTTATAAAATCTTTTATTTCATCATACACATCATTTGAATTTAAAACACCATAAATCGAAACAACAGAATCAGCACCGGACTCAATTATTTCTTGGACATTATTTTTATTTATTCCACCAACTGCAACAATAGGAAGATTAACATTTTTCTTTACAATTTTAATAATATCAATACCAATCGGATCACGAGCATCCTCTTTTGTTCCTGTTTTAAAAATAGGCGCAAGGCCTATATAGTCAACCCCAAGTCTTTCAGCTTCAATTGCCTCTTCTAAACTATGAACGGTTAGACCAATAATTTTATCTTTTCCCAGAAGCGTTCTTGCTGTTTCATATGAAACATCATCTTGACCAATATGAATCCCATCAGCATTACAAGCTAAAGCAATATCGATATAATCATTAATTAAAAAAATTGCTTTTCCTTCACAGGTTTTTTTCAATTTTTTTGCTTCCCTGAAAATCTCTTCTTTTGTTTTATTTTTCTCACGATATTGAACAATTTTACAACCTGCTTTAATTGCGTTTTCAGTATCAGAATATATATCATTTTTACTAAGATCTGAATCTGTTATGAAATAGAAGTCAAAGTTATTGAAATTAACCAATTTTTACCAACTCTTTAATTTTTTTTGAACTTTTCATATTATCATTATTTAATTTATCTATTAGAATATCAGCAAGTTTTTTTCCAGATAGAAGCATTCCTCCAAATATTGGACCCATTCGGTTAGCACCAAATGCAGCATTTGCAGCCATTCCTACTACATATACATTTTTGAAAATCTCTTTTGTATTTTCAATAACAGTTCTTTCACCAATATGGGCATTCATTGATTTTTCCCCAATTATTTTACCAGTCTTTGTATATAAATCACCGTCGACTTTTTTCTCAAGAATTTTCAATACTTCTAAGGGATGTCCAGTTGCCTCAACAATATATTTTGATCTAATAGATAATGGATCAACATGTAAACCTGCAATACCTACCGAGCTCCAATTAATTACAACTCCGCAAACACCCTCTTTATCAATCATCACATCTTCCACAGATATGCAATTAAATATTTTTGCACCAGCCTTGACAGCTTTTGAACAAATCGTAGAAATTGCTTCAATAGAATCTGCTGTGTAATACCCATCATCATATTTTTTTGATTCTATTTCAAACTCATCAAGTATCTTTTTTCCATCTTCACCGACAACAATTTCATTAAACATCATTCCACCACCCCACATTCCGCCACCAATTGATAGCTTTCTTTCAAAAACAGATGTCTTATATCCTTTTTTTGCTAGATAATAAGCAGTTGTAAGACCTGCAGGGCCAGCACCAGCTATAATTACATCTTGATCTAAATTTTCTAAAAATTTATTCATATATCTTTCTACTATTGCTTTTGTTATTTTTTCATCTCTTAAATTCATTTTATTGCCTCCTTTAATTTAACAACCTTATTTACCACATCTACAGCATCTTTACCCAAAATATATGCACATGGTTCAATTCCAAAATCCCCTTTATGAAGGAGAATATCTAAATTTTTTTCATTACCATTTAATTTAAAATTCTTAGTTAAATAACCATATTTAAAATTGATTTTTTCTGGATTTTTTATGTATGCAATATTCATTATTGCTTTGATATTTAAAATATCTTTTAAAGAGAGAAGTAATGAGGATAGATGTTTACTTTTACCAAACCTTATACCATTGTAACTTGTAACTCTATCATCTGTTATTATCAGTCCATTTAGAAAAGCAGCAATGTCTTCAGAATTTTCAGCATTTTCTTTTAACATCGCAATATTTATTTTTACTTCAGGAATTAATCCACTAATATCTCTACCTTTAAGCAGGTAAAATGCCTCAGTTAAATTATCAACAATTTTATTTTTATCATCGCTAATAATTTCATTTTTTTTAGCAATAAAGTAGCGACCTTCTAAATGTTTATCAGAAATGGATAAGCAAGTATGAAAATTAATTGAATTTTCATTTTGAATTTTTTCAGAAATATTTTCTGCAAGTTGAGAAATATTTTTTGGGATTTCTTCATTTGAGCTGATATAATTACTTACCATTGGTTGTGATAATTTTAATAATAATGAAATTTTCAATTGATCAATATTTTTATTATAAAGTGCTTTTGCTATTGCTTTTTTTAAATAGATAGTATCATGTGCATTTACAAAAAATGCTTCCTCTACCATATTAGTCATTTATAGAAATATATTAATCATTTATAAAGATTATGTTTTAACAAAATTATTATATGATATATTTATTTGATATGCTACTGTGCTTGAGATAAGAATTTTCAAACCAACTGACATGTTTTCAGTTATAAAACTTGCATCTGATACACTTCCAGAAAGATACAACCCCAGTCTTTTTAATTATTTTTATGAAGTCTTTTCTAAAGGATTTATTGTTGCTGAAATTGCACATAAAATAGTTGGATTTTTAATAGGTGTTAAAATAAACCCTGAGAAAGCAAAAATTTTGATGTTATCAGTATCAGAAAGTTACAGGAAACAAAATATCGGATCAAAGCTTCTAATAAGATTTATAAAAGAAATGAAAACAGAAAAAGTAAGAAGTCTGGAATTAGAAGTAAGAACTGATAATGAAAAAGCAATAGAGTTTTACCAAAAACACAGCTTTACTATTAAACAAAAAATTAATGAATTTTATCAAAACGGAGAAAACGCCTATACTATGGAAAAAGAAATTTAGTGTTTAACAAGTTCCTTTTCTTTTTCAGTCATAAAACGTTCTGACATTTGATCAAGTCTGTTGTAAATCTTCTCAAGACCAGGGCAATTATTGTGTGACAAAAGATTTGCTATTCCCATACTGAGAGTAAAAACTGCAAGCTTATGTTCTCTTTTTGATTTATATACTTGATATGGAGTAATATCTAATTTTTCATAATATATAAACTCGACGCCGCCATTATTATCAACCATTTCCTCCAGATGAGTTTTAAGTTGCAATAAGAACGTATGAAGTTGAATGAGTTCATCTTTTTGCATTAATATCCTTCCCGTGATTAAAAATTATAATGAGTAAATAAATAATGGGGTTTTTATGATTTTCTATCGTACATTTAAATAATAGAAATTGATACGGGTAAAAAAATAATAAAAATAATAAAAAATGAATAAAAAAAGATTAATGAAGATCCTTTCTTGTTAAAACTTTTACAGCAGACGGCATTTTTACAACATTACCAATTTTTATACCTATTATTTCCTTTATATTTTTACTATTTGCAATATCTAGAAGTCTCTGAGTAATAATTCCGTCAAAAACTACAACTGAGATGTTGTCACTTTTTTTAAGAGAATCAGTAAGTTCTCTAACAGGTATCTTCTTAATTTCCTTGTCATTATTATCAAAAAGCACTGCTTTTAAAGAGCCTGAAATTTCATTAAGAATCTTACCATAACTCTTTTGTTTTTCTGAAATAATGCGGTCTTTTTCTTTTTTTGACACTTCAGTTTTTGATTCTTTTGCTGTAGTTGGGTCTTCAGCTTTTTCTTTTTTAGATGGTTTTTCAGATTTTTTAACATCAAGTTCTTCGACTTTTTTTCTATCGATTTTTATATCATACATCTCTGCATATTGTTCAGCTGGAATTTTATTTTTTAGAGCTTTCATTATAAGCTTTTGAGGGATTTCCTCTACCTCACGAGTTTGTGGAGCCCTTGCAACAAAATCAACATCTGCTGTTTGTAGTAACTCTTTTAAAATAAGTTCACCACCTCTATCACCGTCAACAAATGCAGTTGTAATTCTTTCCTTTGTTAATTCCATTATTGATTTTGGAATATTTGTTCCTCCAACAGCTATGATGTTTTTTATTCCGTATTTCAAAAGATTAAGAACGTCCCTTCTTCCTTCAACAAGAATGATTGCATCACTTTTTTCAATGTTTGGACCTGCCGGACAATGGTCAGGACCGTAGTTAGTAATTTCTTCGACCTGTACTGCTTGTCTTACATTATCAGCTATACTTTCTCCTTCAACTTTACCTTCTTCCATTACCTTATTTAGAAGTTCTTTTGCACGTTCTATAACTTTTTTCCTTCTAACAACTCTTACATCTTCGACTTGATCAGCAGTAATTGTTGCTTTACAAGGACCTACTCTATCAATACTTTCAAAAGCTGCTGCAAGTATTACTGTTTCAACTTTATCTAAAGATGTTGGAAGGACAATATCTCCCTCACTTTTTCCATTTTTAGATTCAAGTTCTACTTCAATTCTTCCAACTCTTGCAGATCTTTGTAATTCCCTTAAGTCTAGTTCATCACCAAGGAGACCCTCGGTTTGTCCAAAAATAGCACCTACTACATCAGATTTTTCAATAATCCCATCAGCCTTAATATGAGCCTTAATTAAATATTTCGTTGTTGCTGGATCAATTACCATTAAACATCACCTTTTTATCTTATTGAAAAATAGCACCTTTATCCGCTTTTTAGCAAATAATAGGTGGCAAATCCACACGATTTTTTTTTATGAATGAATTATTTAATATTAGTTAAGCGGTTAATATGAATTAATCTTAATTGATTAATGCACCACACTTGGTGCTATTCTTCTTTGCTTATATATTAGTATTGCGCCATATTTAAATGTTATGCCTATATTCAGCATAGGAGGTTCTTATGAGAGAAAAAATTTACATAGGCGTAGCTTGGCCTTATGCAAATGGATCATTACATCTTGGGCATATTGCAGGATGTTATTTACCTGCAGATATCTTTGCTAGATATTGTAGAATGAAGGGAAAAGATGTCTTGATGGTTTCTGGAAGTGATGAACATGGGACGCCTATAACAATTTCAGCAGAGAAAGAAAAAACAACCCCCCAAGCAATTGTTGATAGGTTTAATAAAGAACATACCCAAAACATGAAAGATATGGGAATCTCATTTGATTTATTTACAAGAACAACTACAAAAAATCATTCAAATGTTGTAAAAGAAATATTTTTAAAATTATATGAAAAAGGATATATTTACAAAAAAAGTGTTGAGTCTTTTTATTGTAAAGATTGTAAAAGATTCTTACCAGATAGGTATATCGAAGGAACCTGTCCTTATTGCAGCAATGTAAATGCTAGAGGAGATCAATGTGATGAATGTGGTAAACTGCTAGATCCACAAGACCTAAGTGATGTAAGATGCAAAATTTGTGGTAGTTTACCAGAAGTGCAAACCAGTGACCATCTATTTTTTTCATTAAGCAAATTTGAAACTAAGTTAATTAACTGGATGAAAGACAAAAAACATTGGAAATCAAGTGTGTTGAAATTTACACAAAATTGGTTGAAGAATGGATTAAATGACAGAGCAATAACAAGAGATATAGATTGGGGTGTAAAAATCCCAATCGATGGATTTGATGATAAAAGAATCTATGTATGGTTTGATGCTGTAATCGGATATCTTGCAGCAAGTAAGCAGTGGTCACAAAACATAGGAGATTCAAAAAAATGGGAAGAATGGTGGAAAGACAAGAAAGCAAAACACTATTATTTCTTAGCTAAAGACAATATTCCATTTCATACTTTAATATGGCCATCCATTTTAATGGGATATGATGAATCATTGGATTTACCATATGATATTCCAGCAAATGAATATCTTCGTTTAAAAGGTGAACAATTTTCTAAAAGTCGAGGTACAGCAGTTTGGGTTCCAGATATTATTAAGCAGTTTGATGTTGATGCAGTAAGATATTATCTTTCTATAAACATGCCTGAAAATAAGGATACAAATTGGATGTGGGATGATTTTGTATCAAAAAATAATGATGAACTTGTTGGAACATATGGAAATTTTATACATAGGGTTATTACTTTTACTCAGAAAAACTTCGGTGAGATACCAAAACACGGAAAACTTGATGATTTAGATAAAAAAGCCTTAGAGAAAATTAAAGAGACGTCTGAAGAAGTATCAAATTTATTGAATAATTGTAATTTTAAACAAGGTCTTAGAGCTGTAATGAATTTAGCACAATTTGGTAATTATTATTTTGATCAGAAACAACCTTGGACCCTTATAAAAAATGAAAAAGATACATGTGGAACTGTACTACATATATGTCTAAAAATTGTAAAAGCTTTATCAGTATTAAACAAACCATATTTACCTTTTTCTTCAGATAATATTTGGAAGTTACTAGGTCATGAAGAACAAATTACTAAATGGGAGCAAGCTTTTGAGGATTTAAAAGTTGGAACCTCACTTGAAAGACCGCAACCATTATATAAAAAACTGGACCTACAGGATTTCATGGAAGAAAGTGATCCATTTTCAAAGCTTGATTTACGAGTCGCAAAAATAATAGGTGTAAGAGATCATCCTGATGCTGATTCACTCTACATGCTACATATAGATTTAGGAAAACTTGGTAGAAGGGTTATTGTTGCAGGAATGAAACCATTTTACTCAAAAGATGAAATTAATGGTAAAAATATAGTAATTGTTACCAATCTTAAACCTGCAACAATTAGAGGAGTTAAATCCAATGGTATGCTTCTAGCTGCAGATGATGGCAAAGGAACTTGTTCACTACTAAATCCTGGAGAATCAAGTCCAGGTTCAGAAATTGTTATCGAAGGAATTTCTAAACAACCTGCAAATGTCTTAGAGTTTGAAGATTTTAAGAAAGTCAATATGACTATTGGTGATAAACAACAAGCAATATATAATGGAAAGGTACTTCGGGCTGAAAAAGGAGAAGTAATATCTGATAAGATAATTCAAAAAGGTGCAAAAATATTATAGTTTGGGGAGTGATTTTTTGAATACTGTAACAGAAACAAATCTACCACTAAAGGTTTTTAAAAAAGGAAAAGTAAGAGATGTTTATGAAGCTGATGATAGTCTACTTCTGATTGTAACTGACCGTATTTCTGCATTTGACTTTGTACTTCCAGAGCCAATTCCAAAAAAAGGAATATGTTTAACACAAATTTCAAAGTTCTGGTTTGATTACTTTAAAGATACTGTTCCAAATCATATTATTACAACAGATGTAAATGAGTTTCCTGAAGAATTAAAAAACCATGAAAAGGCCTTAGCTGGAAGAAGCATGCTTGTAAAAAAAGCAGAAGTTATCCCAATTGAATGTATTGTAAGAGGTTATATTTCAGGATCAGCATGGAAATCATATCAAAAAGATGGAACGGTTTGTGGTATTAAACTACCAAAAGGATTAAAAGAATCTGAAAAGTTTGATGAACCTTTATTTACTCCTTCAACTAAGGCTGAATCAGGTCATGACATCAATATTTCTTATGAAAAAATGATAGAAATAGTTGGAAAAGATGATGCTGAAAAAATGAAGGCACTGTCCCTCAAGATTTACAATGAGGGAGCAAGATATGCTTTAGAAAAAGGAATAATTATTGCTGATACAAAGTTTGAATTTGGAAAAATTGGTGATAAAATCATCCTTGTTGATGAGATTTTAACCCCTGATTCATCACGTTTTTGGCCTGCTGATCTTTATAAACCTGGAAAATCCCAACCAAGTTTTGATAAACAATACGTAAGGGATTATTTGAGCAGTACAGGGTGGGATAAAAACTCAAATCCACCACATCTTCCAAAAGATATAATTAATGAAACACAAAGTAAATATCAAGAGGCATACGAAAAAATCACTGGGAAAAAGTTTATCTTCTAAATAATTATTGTATATTTATGAGAAAATTAAAATTCTTAATATTTTTATTAATTTTTATAATAATTATTGGTACTTTAACAAGTGCAAGGTTAAATCAAAAAAATATTGAAAGTCAAACTATTTCTATAGATGATTTTTATTTTGTTCATTTAACAGATACTCATATTAGACATAAAATTGTCGATAAATCAGAGGCAACAACTAAGAGACTTACAACTATTTTGGAAAAAGTAACATCTTTTGAAAATCCACCTGACTTTATAGTGATAACAGGTGATTTATGTGAATGGGCTGGAAGTGATTCAATAGGTGCATTAAATTCCCAGGCATTTGTAAGTTGCTTTTATGAAGATGGAAACCAACTATATGCAGACTCAAACCTAACAATTCCAGTTTATACAACACCTGGAAATCATGAATATGTTATTAGTAGAAATCTAAAGAATTACCATACATATATTGATAAAAATCATATAGAAGAGGAGGATAGATATGTAATTAATTATGGTGATGTGAGTTTATTTTTCATGGATACAGGCCCCAACTATTACGCAAATCCCTTGATTTTGTTTGAATGGCATGGAGTAGGTCTTTATGATTGTGATATAGATTGGTTGGAGGAAGAACTCATAAATTGTGAATCCTCAAATAAAATAATTTTAATGCATCATCCTGCAGTTGGGGAAGAACGGGATTTGTTTATAAAAAATAGGGATGAATTTGTTGATTTATGTGAGAATTATAATGTTGAAATAGTATTGGCAGGTCATACACATAGTGCTAGAGTTTATGATGTGAATTTAACTTTATATGATGTTTTTCCATTGAACTGCAGCAAATATTCAACTCTATATGTACAATCAGATGATTGTAAACAAGGAATTCATTATAGGAATGTTTCATTTAAGGGAAACGATCTATCGATTGAGACAAATGAGGAATTTACACAAGTAAATTTTGAAGAATTTGAAGAAAAATCATATCAAAATATATATCTAAATATATTTGAAAAGATGTTATCAAATAGATACAAATATATATGATTTAACCTTTAAGTATTGGAGAACGCCAGTCATAACCAGGGGTTCTTAAACCAACTTTCGGAATTAATGCTGATCTTTTTTTATGCTCACTTTTAATTCTCATATTTTTTATTCGTTCAACTTCTGATTTTTTTACATTAAGAGTTGATGCAATATCATTTATATCCATTTTTCTTTCTAGACCTACTAAGATTTTATCTAATTGGTTGTAACTTAGTTTCAATTCCTTTTCATCAGATTGGCCTTTCCATAAACCTGCAGTTGGCGGTTTTTTTATTATTTCTTTGGGAATTTTTAAAAATTTTGCTAGCTCCCAAACCTGGGTTTTATAGATATCACCAATTGGCATAATATCAACACCACCATCGCCATATTTTGTGTAATACCCTACCAAAATTTCTGATTTATTTGATGTACCACAAACAAGATTTTGAGTCATATTTGCATATTCAAAAAGAAGTATCATTCTAGCTCTTGCCTTTACATTTGCAAGAGCATATTTATCAGGTTTGATTATACAATTAGAGGTTATCTCTTTAACAGTTGATAATATATCTCTTTTATCACAGTTTAAACCAAATTTATTAACAATTAATTCATAATGTTTATAATCCGATTCAGGTGTAGTGTCATCTGGTAAAAAAAGACATTTAGTGTTTTTTTTCCCTAAAGCATCTCTACATATAATTGCTGTGACAGCTGAATCAACCCCACCAGATAAACCTAAAACAACCCCTTTGCATTTAGAATTTTTAACATAAGTTTTAATAAAATCCTTTATAACAGTTAATACCTCTTTTGGATCAATTGATAAATCAATATCCAATCATATCACCTAACTTGGAACTATTTTTTTAATTCCTTATATATAGACTTTCCATATGAATCAATTGCCACTACTAATGGGCCAAATTCCTTTACCTTAAATATCCAAGCAGCCTCAGGCATACCAAGTTCTTCAAGCCAATAAACACCTAACACTTCTTCAACTTTATCAGCAGCAAGTGCACCAGCACCACCAGTATAAGCAGTGTATACACCAGTAAATTTCTGTAATGCCTTTTCGGTTCTCTCACCCATTCCGCCTTTACCTATTATTATATTTGTTCCAAATTTCTCAAGGAATTTGTCCTCAAATATCTCCATACGGGAACTTGTTGTTGGACCAGCAGATACTACCTGCCATTTGCTTTTGTCTTTTTTCATTAAAGGTCCGCAATGAAAGAGTGCCATCTCAGATGGATTAAAAGGAATTTTTTCTTTCTCAAGCATTATATGATGTGCCTCGTCTCTAGCAGTAAATATCTTTCCAGTTACATAGATAACATCTCGTATCTTCAATTTTTTAATTTCATCTTTACTAGCAGGTAAATTAAAATGATATTCCATTTATTTCACCTCCCAAGAACCATCACTATTAATTATCATATGTGATCTTCTATCTGCCCAGCATTGAACTGCAATGCCAACTGGCAAACTGGCAGGATGTCGATGAGCTTTTTCAATATGAACATCCAAAACAGTTGTTTTACCTCCAAGACCCATAGGACCAATTCCACTATCATTAATCCTCTTAATTAATTCCTCTTCAATTTTTGCAATATTTTTATCCTTGTGACGCTGGCCAACAGGTCTTAAAAGTGCTTTTTTACCTAATTTTAAAGATAAATCTGCACCTCCACCAATACCAACACCAACAATAGTAGGAGGACAGGGATTACCTGCAGCTTTAATCACTTCTTCCACCACAAAATCCTTAACCCCTTTTATTCCAACTCCAGGTTTAAGCATCCCGAGTTTGCTCATGTTCTCACTTCCACCTCCTTTTGGTAAGGCAGTTATTTGAACATTACTACCTCTGACAAAGTCCCAAGTGATATAAGGTAATTGATCACCTGTATTGTCATTATGATTTTCACCAGTAAAAGGATCAACAGTATTGGGTCGCAATGGTATTTCTTTTGTTCCTTTTTTTACACCATTTACTATAACATCCTTTAAAATTTCAATATGAGGAAAATCAATTCCAACAGATACAAAAAAAGTTTGAATTCCAGTGTCTTGACACATTGGACGTTTTGATTTTTTTGCTAGATCAATATTTTTTAATATAGCTTCTATCTGAGTTTTAGCAACTCCTTCTTCAACTTCATAGGCTTTTTTTAAAGAATCTACCACGTCTTTTGGTAAATCTGTTTCTGCTTTTCTAATAAGTTCAACTATTCCATCTTCCAAATCTTTGATATTCATATTGAATCCCCCATTTTTCTAAATATTTCTAAATTATCCTCCCGAAAGTCTTGCGAGTAAAACTATTATGCAATATTTAACAGTTTTTGGATTATTAAAAAAAGATAAGAAAAAATTATTTAGCTTTACCGATTTCCTCAACAGCTTCTGGATTAGACAATGTGGAAATATCTCCAACCTCTTTTCCTAAAGCTTTAGAGCGAATAACTCTTCTCATAATTTTTCCACTACGTGTTTTAGGTACATCATTAACAAACCATATCTCATCAGGCCGAGCAATTTTACCCATCTCATTTCCGACATGTTCACGAAGCTCTTTACGTAGTTCGTCAGTTGGGGTGGTATTACCTTTAAGAACTACATAAGAAGTAATTGATTCTCCCTTTAATGAATGAGGCTTTCCTATAACTGCTGCCTCAGCAACTAATGGATGGCTTACAAGTGCTGATTCAACTTCAGAATTTCCAATTCTATGTCCAGACACATTAAGCACATCATCTGCACGTCCCTGTATCCAAAAGAATCCATCATTATCTTTTCTGGTTACATCTCCAGCTAAATAGATATCTTTAAACTTACTCCAGTAAGTTTCTTTATATCTCTGAGGATTTTTGTAAATACCACGAAGCATTCCTGGCCATGGATGTGTTAATACAAGATTACCTCCTGCATTTTGAATAGGTTTACCTTCATCATTTACAACATCTGCACCTAATCCCGGCAAGGGTCTTGTAGCAGAACCCGGTTTTAATGGTGTAATAGGTAATGGAGATATTACAAAATGTCCTGTCTCAGTTTGCCACCAAGTATCCATAATTTGACATTTTTCATTTCCAATATTTTTATAATACCAAATCCAAGCTTCTGGATTAATTGGTTCACCAACTGAGCCAAGAATACGAAGTGTGCTCAAGTCATGTTTCTTTACCCATTCTTCTCCATATTTCATAAATAATCTGATACTTGTTGGTGAAGTATAAAGAAGTGTAACGTTGTATTTTTCAATAAGTTTCCACCAACGATCAGGTTCAGGAAAGTTTGGAGCACCTTCATATAATACTGAAGTCGCTCCCAAAATCAAGGGCGCATATACAATATAAGAATGCCCTGTAATCCAACCTATGTCAGCAGCACACCACCAGATGTCCTCATCTTTCATATCAAATACCCATTTTAGAGTATAGGCAGTACCAACAGCATATCCTCCATGAGCATGAATAATACCCTTTGGCTTACCTGTAGTTCCAGAGGTATATAAGAAAAATAAAGGATCATTTGCATCAAGTTTTTCAGTTTCACATTCCTTTGGAGATTTAAAAGTAATGTCATGCCACCATACGTCTCTACCGGCAGTCCAAGGAACTCCATCTCCTGTACGTTTGCAAACAATTACATTTTTTACACTAGGAGCCTCTTCTAATGCGATATCTGCCTGCTCTTTTAAATATACCTTTCGACCTCGTCGCCAAAAACCATCACAAGTTATGACAACTTTAGCTTTACAGTCATTTACTCTATCACGAAATGCAAGAGCACTAAAACCTGAAAAAACAACTGAATGAATAGCACCAATTTTTGCACATGCCAACATTGCAATAGGAAGTTCAAGGATCATCGGTAAATAAATGCCGACACGGTCACCTTTTTTTACGCCAATCTTCTTTAGAGCACATGCAAGTTTATTAACTTCAATATAAAGGTCATTGTATGTTAATTTCTGAACATCACCAGGTTCGCCTTCAAAAATAAAAGCAACCTTATTTTTTCTCCAGGATTTAACGTGTTTATCAAGGGCATCATGTACAATATTATATTTTGCTCCTATGAACCATTTTACTGATGGAGAATCCCACTCAACAAGCTTTGTATATGGTTTGTACCATTCAACAAACTGATTTGAGATTTCATCCCAAAACCATTCCCAATTTTCAGCTTTTTTATAAAGTTCATCAAGAGTTTCTATGTTATATTTATCCATCCATTGTTTAACATTTGTTTGTTTTACAAAATCTTTCTTTGGTGAAAAAATTCGTTTTTCATCAAGTAATACAGTTATATCTTCTTCCGCCAAATTTTACCCCTCCAAATTTATATAACATTTTTCTATCATGATTATTTCTTCACTCTAGATCTCTTGGGAATGCACCTGTTAATAATGCATATTCTTCGAAATCCTCAACAAAGTCAAAATGCTCATCCATTTCACTCTTAGGCATTTTCTTGGCTTGTTCAGCTAGATGCTGTTGTTGGACTTTTATTAGATCTGCAAGAGGAGCAAAACGTTTTGATTTAACAACAGGATAAAATGCTGAAGAATCAACGCCATCCATAATTCGGATTTTTTCTCTCAAGAAATTATGTACAGTTTGTTTTGAATCTGCTGCAACATTCAGTACAATATCCTCATCTCCTAACGAGTATGATACATAAATTGGGAATAAATTAAATGGATATTTATGATTCAGCAGATAATTGTAAATTTCCTTGTAATTCTTCGGATGTGTATAGATTCTTATTATGAATCTTTGCATATTTTCTGGTCTCTTTTTTGGAATCGGGAAAAATACTGGTTTCATCAGAGATATTGTTCGAGTATGATGGCATTCATCAAAATTCTTAAGTGTTTCTGTTAGAAAATGTGCAATATTATCTGGATCTTTAACATTAAATATTACACCAACACTCATTAATCCTTCTAATTGTGCAGAATACAAAGGTGTACAAACTTCTGAAGATTCTTTTGCTATTACATTTTCAACATAGTTCCAAACTTTGTTTAAATCTGTTTTTGGATACATTCTAACTATTATCATCATAAGCTTTTTCCTCCCTATATTTTTACATACCGGGAATTGCCAGAATAAATTTGTACTATAAGAATTTTTGTACAATTAATACAAATAATTTAAGTAGTAATTCTTTATTACAAATACTACCCTATAAGACTATATTATATCAAGTGGGGAGGTCTATTCAAATGGGAAAAGGTATAGTTCAAAAAATATTAGAAAAACATATTGTAGAAGGTAAGTGGGAACCAGGTAAAGAAATCGCAATAAAAATTGATCAAACCTTAACACAGGATGCAACTGGTACGATGGCTTACCTACAATTTGAAGCTATGGGTGCTCCAAAAGTAAAAACTGAATTATCTGTAAGTTATGTTGATCATAATACAGTACAAATAGGTTTTGAAAACGCTGATGATCATAAGTATCTACAAAGTGTAGCAGCAAAATATGGAATTATTTATTCTCGGGCAGGAAACGGAATTTGTCATCAAGTTCATCTAGAACGATTTGGTAAACCAGGTAAAACATTACTTGGATCGGATTCTCATACACCAACTGGTGGCGGGATAGGAATGGTTGCCATTGGTGCAGGTGGTCTTGATGTAGCTGTTGCAATGGCAGGAGGTCCATTTTATTTGACCTGTCCAAAAGTAATTAAAGTAAATTTAAAAGGAAAACTCAAACCTTGGTGTGCTGCAAAAGATGTAGTTCTTAAAATGCTTGAGATATTTACTACAAAAGGTAATGTAGGATGTGTTTTTGAATATGGGGGAGAAGGTGTAAAAACACTCTCTGTTCCTGAAAGGGCAACAATTACTAATATGGGTGCTGAGTGTGGAGTTACAACTTCTGTTTTTCCAAGTGATGAAACGACAAAAGCTTTTTTAAAAGCCCAAGGTCGAGAAAAAGACTGGACAGAACTAAGACCAGATCCAGACGCAAAATACGAAAAAGTAATTGATCTTGATCTAAGTTCAATTGTTCCATTAGCAGCTTATCCACATAGCCCAGGAAATATTAAGACAGTTAAAGAGCTTGAAGGTTTGGATGTTGATCAGGTTTGTCTTGGAAGTTGTACAAACTCATCATATAAAGATTTGATGACTGTTGCAAAAATCCTAAAAGGCAAAAAAGCCCATACAAATGTAAGTTTTGTAATTGCGCCTGGTTCAAAACAAGTTCTTGAGAACATTACAAGAGACGGTGGATTAACTGATTTAATATCTGCAGGTGCAAGAATTGCAGAGTCAGCATGTGGTTTTTGTATTGGTAATAGTCAATCACCGAAAACAGATGCAGTATCTCTTAGAACAAGTAATAGAAATTTCCTAGGACGGTCTGGAACAAAAAGTGCTCAAGCTTATCTTGTAAGCCCAGAGACTGCTGCAGCGGCAGTAATCACAGGCAAGATGACAGATCCACGAGACTTAGAGAAAAAGGGTATAAAATATCCTAATGTTCAAATGCCAAAGGAATTCTACATTGATGATGGTATGTTCATCTATCCACCAGAACATCCAGAACATATAAAGATATCTCGTGGACCAAATATTGGTGATCCTCCTGCAGCTTTACCAATGCCTGATTCAATATCTGGAGAAGTAACGATAAAAGTCGAGGATCAAATTACAACAGATCATATCATTCCTGCAGGTAGTAAAATGAAATATAGATCAAATGTCCCAAAATATTCAGAGTTTTTATTCGAAGTTGTTGATTCAAATTTCTATGAGCGTGCAAAAAAGATTCGTGATAGTGGAAAATCAAACATCTTTGTTGCAGGACTTAGCTATGGACAGGGTTCATCCAGAGAACATGCGGCACTATGTCCAATGTTTATGGGTACAAAAGCAGTTATTGCAAAATCATTTGAAAGAATTCATACTGCAAATCTAATTAATTTTGGTATAATCCCACTGACGTTCAAAAACGAAAGTGATTACAATAAAATAGAGCAGGGTGATGATTTAGAAATTCCAAATGTAAAGGATGTTATTCAACATGGTGAAATATTAAAAGTGAAAAACAAGACAAAGGGTGTTGAATTTGAAGTTGATTATAGTCTCTCAGATAGACAAAGAGAGATTATTCTTGCAGGTGGTACACTTGCATATATGAAAAATAAATCTAAATAAAAATGTGAGGTAGAAGAAATATGGCACAAAGAGGAATAAGAGAATTTGATGGGA
>Ga0209536_100002687_pt1 | contig 28994 bp, 19 predicted proteins | sample DeeMarSeWOR28_12_FD_187461 | JGI IMG/M metagenome (GOLD analysis project Ga0209536, IMG submission 187461) | Marine sediment microbial communities from White Oak River estuary, North Carolina - WOR-2-8_12 (SPAdes) (version 2) | ecosystem: Environmental > Aquatic > Marine > Intertidal zone >...
GTGGCCTGTGACGTAGCCGGCCGACTTCATCATCTCGGCGATAGTCACCTGCTCGCTCGGCATGCCCTCGCGCCCTTTATGCGAGGGGGCGTTGCCCAATAGCCCGGCGCCGCGCGGGTAACGACCCGTTAACAGAGCCGCTCGGGAAGGCGAGCAAACCGGTGCTCCCACATAGAATTGAGTAAAGCGCGTCCCCTGAGCGGCAAGCCGATCTAAGATCTCCGTGTACAGGTCTCTTGCGCCGTAGCAGTTGACGTCTATCGAGCCCTGATCGTCTGTGAAGATCAGGATGACGTTGGGCTTGCGCGCAGAGCTTCGCCTGCCAAACGCGGCCGGCCGAACCATAAGCGTCCCGGCGGCAGCGCCCAACATTTTGAGAAAACCCCTTCTGGTCTGTTTGCTTGCGTCCATGGCAGCCGTGTCGTCAGTAGTCCCTGAAGCTCCTCATCCATTGCGGCCAGTCTTCGGCGCGTACGCCGCCGGCCTTGGTCCACAGGTTGGCGGTCCTGTAGTTGCTGTGCCACTTCAGAGTCCACAGCTCTTTTAGCCCTATCCTCCTGACGGTTATATCCAAAAAGACGATATTCGTCGCTGCGTTATGTCGGTTCATACAAACGCGCCTCATGTTGTCACCACGCCAGTGTCCCGTCGTGCTGGCCGTGTGGCCGTCGTACTCGGGGGGCAGGTCGATATCGAGCGGCCCGGCACCGTACCACGAACAATCCTGAAACAGCGGGATATTGTTCAGGCCTCTATGGTTGTTTCCCTTCCAGTAGTTCGTGTCATCCTGATTTTCGGTTCTGTTGTAGACCCAGCGGTTTACGCCGTAACTGCCCTCGTCGATATGAGCAACGTAATCTGCATCCAGTGATTCTTCGGTCCATGCGCCGTACGTGCCACCATGCTTTCTAGTATTTGCGGCCTCAGGGCATAAGGCGGTCAGGCTGCGGTTCCTGTGCTGTTCCTGCAGCACATTCCTCCACCTGCCGCTGCTGTCGCCGTAGGCGAAGTAGCCGTCATTCTCCTGCATGTAAATCTCGAAGATCGTGCCCCACTGGCGCAGGTTCGCCTGACAACCTACAGATCTGGCCTGTTTCTTCACCCGCTGCAATGCCGGCATCAATATCGACAGCAACAACGCTATAATCGCTATCACCACTAGAAGCTCAATCAAGGTAAATCCCGCGGAAGACTCCCCCCTATGATGCGCACGAACACCGACCCCTGACGTCTTAAGTTCTTTTCGCCTACGCATGGTGATCCTTCGTCCCCTAACGACGTCTTTACTTGCTGCCTGCCCTTGTCTTTCTCAGGGCAAAATCGGCTTCGTGTCCGATATTATAGCAGAGAGTGACCTGTGATACAATGGGTAAAATGCCCTTACAGCGGCCATTGTGGTTGCAGAAGCGGTTTTTTGTTGACAGAGGAGGGATTTACTTGTAGTATATAGTCCAAAGGACGAATAATAGCAGGGACAGTGTATGGGTTTATCCTTGCTTGGTGATTGAAAGGCCTAGTTTAGAGGCAATTCGGAGGTAAGGGCAGCCTGAGAAAACCCTTGTCTATTCGGCAGCCGGATCCGGTTTGGTGGTAAGCAAGAACGCACTTTTTGGAGAAACTTTGATGTTCAACGGAAAAACAGCCTTAGTGGTCATAGCAGCGGCACTCTGCTCTGTCAACGCCTGTCTCGCCCAGGCTGTCGAAGAAAGCTGGGACGAGTTTGTGCACTACACAGTCATCGGCCGGTTCGATCTGGCGAAAGGGTACGCGCAGAAGCTCCTGGCCGGCAATCCCGACCCGGAAAAGCTGCTTGAGCTGAGCAAGGAAAATCCACAAGGCTACCAGATTCTTGTTCGAGCCAAAGAAACTGCACCCGATGCCGAGCTGGTCGATCTGTGCGGCAAGGTCCTTGCCGTTATAGAGCAGGGGAGGTTCATCCGGCGCTCGACGCCGGCGATTATCGCCGAGGAGGTCAGGCGGCTCACCGGCACCGAGCGCGGCTGGTTCATCGCCGTCAAGCGGCTGCGCGATGCAGGCGAGTATGCAATACCCTTCATGCTCGATGCGCTGGCCGATTCTTCCCGTGAAGACGAGATGCCGAACATCGTTCGGGCGCTTCCGCAGATCGGCAGAGGTGCGATAAGGCCGCTCGCCGCCGCGCTGCAAACCGACAACGTGACAGTCAAGGCCGAGATAATTGCCGCGCTGGGTAAGATCGCCTATCCGCAGGCACAACCGTATCTGAAGTACATCGTCGAGAAGGACGAATCGGCCAAGCTCCGCAACTCCGCAGAGGACAGCCTCAGACAGATTGACCCCGACGCTATGCAAGTCTCCGCCGCCCAGTTGTTCTACGATCTGGGCGAAAAATACTACTACCACGCCCAGTCGCTGACGCCGACCGAGGACGTCAATTTCGCCAACGTCTGGTTCTGGAACCCCGACAGCAACAGGCTCACTCGCGAACAGGTCGATAACGGTTACTTCAACGAGCTTATGGCGATGCGCTGCTGCGAATGGGCCCTCAAGGCCGACGCCAACTTCGGTCCGGCTATAGGCCTCTGGCTGGCCGCGTTCTTCAAGGCCGAGTCCGCAGGTGTTGCGAAGATGCCCGACTACTTCGGTGACCGTCACGCAGACGCGCTCGTCTACGCCACCACCGCGGGTGTCGAGTATCTCCATCAGGCGCTGGCCCGTGCAGTCAAGGACAAGAACGCCTACGTTGCACTCGGCGTCATAGAGGCTCTGGGCACTACCGCAGGCGAAAAATCATTGCTCTACAAGCTGGGGCCCTCTCAGCCGCTGCTGCAGTCACTGTCGTTCAACGACAGAATGGTGCGATACAGCGCCGCTGTAGCGATCGGCTCGGCCGGTCCGACCGAAGGATTTGCCGAGAGCAAGCTGGTCACCGCGAATCTCGCTGAAGCCCTGGGCCAGGGCCCGGAGGCCGAGTCTGCAGGCGGTAACGGCTGGAACGCGGAGATCGCCGACAGCTACGCCCTGCGTGCGGTCGAAACCATGTTCAAGCTGGCCTCGACCCGCAATCGGGTCATCGATCTGTCCGGCGCTCAGGACGCTCTTGTAGCCGGCGTAGGCGACGCTCGCTCGCAGATCCAGATCCTCTCGGGTCAGACCCTGGCTCATCTCAACAGTCCCGGCGCCCAAAGGGCGATAGCCTCCATGGCGCTCGATACAGGCAACGCGGCCGAGGTACGAATTCCGGCTTTCGATTCGCTGGCGACTTCCGCCAAGCTAAACGCCAACATGCTGCCCGAGAACGTGGTCGACATGATCTACACCCTGATCAGCTCGGACGACACCGACCCCGACCTCCGAAGTGCAGCGGCAGCCGCATACGGAGCGTTGAACTTGCCCAGTCGAAAAGCCAAAGACCTTATCCTCGACCAGGCAAAAAGCTGACAACAAAGTGTGAAGACATTCTCACTTTGTCGTCATCCCGAGCGAAGCCGAAGGGGATCTGGCCCGCGAAATATCAATGATCAACAATCAGCTGCGCGGGGGTTGAAAATCTCCAGATCATTGATCGACACCCCCCGTTCTTGCTCGCCCTCGAATTTGGAGCCGGTATCTCCCTGGTATTGTCTTGAAAGGCACCTGCAATATCGTTGGCGCCCACCGGAGAGCGAGCCTACACGTAAGTGCCGAGAGCCCAATTTACGGAGCTTCTTTGGAAACTCTGGCGGTTTGGGCAAACAGACCTCGTGGCAGGTACGTATAGCCAACAAGATGATAAAAAGGGCTATTGTTCGCAATTGCCTGTTGATAAGTGCAGCCGAATCGGCGACAATAGACGAGGAGTAAAAGGGAGTTATCGAATTTTATGATAATCGTTTGCGGCTTGACTTGCCGGGAGCATCGACTGATATGGCCAACGAGGTTGCCATAGAGACAAAAATGGAGAGAAACGTCGGCGTAGTGGCCTTCAAGTCGGCTTCGATGACTGATGTGCAGGGAATTGCCGACGCCAACGACGAAATCAGGGAGTTTGTCGGCCAAAATCGGCCGAGCACGCTGATATTCGACTTCGAGCAGGTCAAATTCTTCTCCTCGCAGGTCCTGGGGCTGCTCCTGGACATCCGGGCGAAGCTGGCCGCGTACGACGGCAAGGTTGTGATCAGTGCGATAAACCCCCAACTGCACAGAGTCTTCAGGATAACGAATCTTAACAAGGTTTTCGGATTCTTCCCGGACTTGGAAAGTGCCATCAAGAGTGCGAACACAGAGTAATCGCCTCGTGCCACTTGCCGGCGGGGCCCAGAAGTTATTGGCGCGCAAGTGGAATTGCGCTTTTACAGAAAGGTTAGTGCCATGCACATTGCGACACAATTCTCAATCTTCATGGTCAACAAACCGGGCGTGCTGGCCCGCGTACTCGCCGAATTCGCGCAAGAGAGAATCAATATCGTGGCGATAACAATGATGGATTCGGTGGAGCATGGAGTTATGCGGGTCGTCTTTGCCGCACCGGAAAAAGCGAAGAAGATTCTGGCGAAGGTGAATCTACCCTACAACGAAACGAGTGTCTTGTGTATCAGCCTGGCAAACAAATCCGGGGCGCTGGCGGCTGTAGCGGAGAAGCTGTCAAAGAGCCACATAAATATTGCTTATGCTTATTGCACCGCCGGCGGCAAGGGAGGCAGGACGACTGGCGTTTTGAAGGTCGCCGACGTCAAGAGGGCGATGAAAGTCCTCGAAAAGACCCACGGCGGGGGCACTAAGTCGCACCCGGTGGTCAGACGTTCGCAGTCGTCAAGGAAGTAACCGCTCGCGCGCACCGGGCAATCCGGACGGCAGTTGAATTGCGTCTGCAGGTTCTTGTCCGCAGAATCTTAAATGAATAAAGGAGTGCTTTATGTGGTCCTTTCCTCCGGTTGACGAAGAGATCGATTTTACCCCCGCGTGCCTTGGCGAGCCCTCCCTTGAGACCGCATACAAGATCGACAGGCAGTTGTATGTTTCCGATCAAGTCAAGGTGTCGTATTTTGTGAGGTCTACAGATCTGGCGGCCGCGCGCCGGAAGGCCAATGTCCCCGTGTTCGAATGTGCCGGTCCCCGGGAGAAGATCTTCTTCGACCCGTCACAGCTCGTCTGCGGTATCGTCACCTGCGGCGGGCTCTGCCCGGGCCTGAACGATGTCATTCGCACGATAACACTGACCTTGCGATGGGAATACAACGTCAAGAGAGTGCTCGGATTCCGTTTCGGCTATCAGGGGCTGAGCAGCAAAACTCAAGAGCCTCCGATCGAGCTGACAGACGAGTCCGTGGACAACATACAGCACCTCGGAGGGACCATCCTGGGCTCTTCCCGCGGCCATCAGGAGCCGGTCGACATGGTCACCACTCTATGCGGACACAACGTGCAACTGCTCTTTGTCATAGGCGGGGACGGCACTTTCGCCGGCGCCCATGCCATCGCCGCCGAGTGCGAGAGGCAGGGGCTGAGGATCTCCATAATCGGGATTCCGAAAACTATCGATAACGACATATACTTCACCGAGACCACCTTTGGGTATGTCACCGCCGTCGAGGAGGCCCGCAGGATACTGGGCCACGCTCATGTCGAAGCCAAGGCTTCATGGAACGGCGTCAGTCTCGTCAAGCTGATGGGTCGAGATTCCGGGTTCATTGCCGCCGGCGCTACGATCGCCAGCGGGGACGTCAATTTCTGTTTGGTCCCGGAGTTGCCTATTGTGCTCGACGGACCGGACGGTCTTCTCGCAAAGCTGGAAAGGCGCCTGGACCGGAAACATCACGTCGTGGTTGTGGTCGCCGAGGGGGCGGGACAGGAACTGACCACCTCAGCCAAGCCGGCCAACAGAGATGCCTCGGGCAACGTGGTCTATGAAGACATAGGCCTCTATCTGAAGAACCGGATCAAGGACTATTTCAAACAGAAAGGCAAGCCAGCAACAGTTCGGTACTTCGATCCGAGCTATGAAATCCGCAGTTGTCCTGCCAATGCGAGCGATTCGGCCTACTGTCTATTGCTGGGACAAAACGCCGTGCACGCGGGGATGGCGGGCAAGACAGACATGTTCGTCGGGTATTGGAATCAGCACTATATTCACGTTCCGCTTGCCGCGGCGATAAACAAGAGGAAGAAACTTGACACCAGAGGCCAGCTCTGGCAGACCATTATGACCACGCTGGAGTAAGACGCAATTGAAACATGCTGGACACACAAGTCCGGTATTTTGATCACAAGAGCCGGTCTTTTTCAGAAAAAGACTTGACGGGCGATTCCGGCATTGCTAATATGCAGCGACTTGGAAAGACTCGGGGCCGTAGCTCAATTGGTTAGAGCATCGGACTGTCGATCCGAAGGTTGAGGGTTCGAGTCCCTTCGGCCTCGTTCTACAAGTTGAAGGCTGGCAAGCACCTACGCTTGCCGGCCTTTTTCTTTGGACATCGAAAAGCCGCCGCGCACCAGGATGCACCGGTTATTGACTCACATCGCCTTGTTTCTATATGTACTATTGGACTCCATTCAAGTAACCTGAAAGAGAAGACCGGGTTGTCCTGTTCGGCATGTGTAGAAAGGTTGGAGTATTACTGCGTTATGGCTCGCAAGAAGATAGATGAACACACCCTCGATGTACTCGAATTCGACCAGGTGTTGAAAGTACTTGCCTCTTTTGCCGGCAGCGGACTCGGCAAAGATGCTGCGATGGCACTCTATCCTTCGCTGGATATCGATTGGATTACCGACAGACTCGCTGAGACGACAGAGCTGAGAGGCCTGCTGGATCAAGGGATTAAAGTGCCATTAGCTGGCTTAAGGGATATCCGTACCTTGCTGGAGCATTTTGGGACCAGGCAGACGGTCTTTGAGCCGGGACAGCTTCTGGAGATCTGTGACACTCTGACGGCAAGCAAGCATCTGAAGGTCTTCTTGAATGAACTGGACCCGGAGGATTTCGTGCACCTGCGTAAGATGGCGCGAAAGCTTGAGGACTTCAGCCATATCGTAGATGAGGTGAAACGCTGCATTGATGGCAACGAGAGTGTCAAGGATGACGCTTCTGAAAAACTCAAGGAAATACGAGCGGAGATAGTTCGCCTGACCAGGCAGATCAGGAAAGGATTTGCGGCGATCGTAGCCAGGGATCAGATGCGAAACGCGCTTGAGAACGACAGATTCATGATGCGTCACGGACGGCCCGTTGTCGCTGTGAAGATGAACTATCGTCACTGTCTGCGCGGTATTGTGCTGGACCGTTCCCGCAGTGGTGCAACGCTGTTTGTTGAGCCCGATGAACTTATCGAACCGAGCAATGAACTTGAAGAGGCCACCTACGAGGAGAAGAAAGAAATCGAACGCATATTGTGGCAGCTGACCAAGTCGATTGTGACAGAACGAAAGGCTATTCTCCAGAGCGTACAGGCATTGAGCCGGATCGACCTTACATACGCAAAAGCCAGATTCGGCATCGAATACAACATGGCAGCTCCGCAACTGGATCGCGACTGCTGTCTGAAGCTGCGGCAGGCCAGACATCCGCTTCTACTGCGATGGGGCAGTGAACAAAGAAGCTGTCAGGTCAACGAGGTCATGGATGCGGTAGTGCCTATTGATGTACGACTTGGAGATGACTTCGATCTACTGCTGGTAACAGGCCCAAATGCCGGCGGCAAGACGGTAATGCTAAAGACAATAGGCCTTCTGGCTCTTATGACCCAAAGCGGCATGCACATTCCGGCAAGTCCGGATTCTACCCTACCGGTGTACAGGCAGGTATATGCTGATATCGGCGATGAGCAGAGCATCCAACAGAACCTAAGTACGTTCTCTGCCCATATGCAGCAAATAGTGCGGATCTTGAACAGAACTAACAACGGCACTTTAATCTTGCTCGATGAAATAGGGGCCGGCACCGACCCGACCGAAGGAGCTGTTCTGGCAGTCGCGCTGCTCGATAAGATGCTGGCAAGAGGAGGCAAGGTGATAGCGACAACTCACCTGGGCCAATTGAAGGCCTATGCCTACTCGACGGCTCGCACACAGAACGCTTCAGTTCAGTTTGATTCTGAGACACTTGCGCCGACGTATCGGCTCCTGATGGGAACGCCGGGCAGCAGCAATGCCCTGGCTATCGCGAGGCGAATGGGGCTGCCAAAGGGCATAATAGGCAAGGCAAAATCTCTTTTGAATAAGGAGGCCGACGGCAGCACCGAGTTGATCAACCAGGTTCAAATGACCAGAGAAGCTGCAGAGCGCAACCGGGCAGAAACACAGCAGGCGCTTGACGAGACAAAACGCCTGCAGAAGAAGGCATCAGAGGAACTTTCGCGGGCACGAGCCGAAGGCCGCAGGCTCAAGAATCAGGCCGATGAAGCAATCGATGAGTCAATGCGGCAAGTACGCCGCCTGCTCGACGATTTCACAGTCCAGATGCAGAATTCCCCGAAAGTGTGGAAAGACCGTACGAGCGAATTCGCCGAGAAAGTGTCGGCTGTGGCGCAGAGCATGCCGCTGGCAGTCCGGCATGCCAAGTTCACAGAATGTTTGAGAACAGGCGACACCGTCTATGTGATACCGTTTAAGTGCGAAGCGATAATTGACCGTATCCGGCGAAAGCGCAAGAAGGTGGTCGTGTTCATGGAAGGTAAACAGCTTCAGATATCGTTTGACGATATTTGCAAACCACCAGGCATGAAATGAGACTGCTAAGTAGTCATCCAGGAGGAGGTTAGCGCCACGCTAGCACGGTGGCACCACACCTCAAGCAAGCTCGGCGCTTACAGGCGGTTCATGATCGCATCTTGTGTTTCGACAAGGAACGAGGCCAAAAGGCACAACGGAGGTTTGATCCGTGTGTGCTGTTTGTGAGCATTTGTGAATGAATGGTTTATGCTTACAAAACAGAGACTTATGAAGCTGGCCGAGATGCGGCATAGCGCCAACCGAGCTCCAGACGTGCGCATCTGTTGAAAACTCTTTTGCAAATCGCATGCTCAGGTTAGTTCAATTCAAAGTCAGAAATGTAGATGTTGCGTTGCGTTTGGGCTTGCTCGCAGATGCAGTGACACTAAAAGAGAATCTCCCTTCCATAGAATGCATGCGTCTTCCGCTGCAGGTCAATTACCGGAGTCGCCGCCACCCGCCTCAAGCAGCTAATAGATGGTACGACTTCAACAATCCGCCCAGGCGTTCGATGCAGACAATCTCAGCCGTACCATCAATCATGTATGTGGACTCAATCATTCGACCCAACGGTTGATGGATACGTTCATGATGATAATACTCACAGTATTGCCGGAGAACATATTCAAGATGTTTCACTGAGGACAATATCAGATGATCCAAAAACTCAGGTTTGACATATTTGACAAAGCGTTCCGCATGGCAATTTCGCTGGCTGTTGCTCAGTGGAATCTGCCTGTTCTCTTTGTCCTGATGCTCCAAAAGCACTCGCACCTGTTCTCGTAAGTAATCAATCACCTTGCAAAGCTCATAGTCGCGCAGTAGGCCAGACAAGCGATGAGTGTAAGCCATAGTTTCTGTTTCATAGTCGCAACAGGCTTCGAAATCCTTGCCCTAGAGGCAATATCCTTCATCCGTCACGGCCTTATGTCAATGCTGCAGAAGAAGTCATGTCGGTTTGGTTTTTGAACCTCACGGGGATTGCATCGTCAACACTCCATTGATAAGCTAAGATCGTTGGTAAATTGCTTAGTCTCGTGGAGCAAACGCCAGGGAGCTTTGGAGCGAGTAATCGCAAGTGCATCCAGAACTGGATTCCGGTACAAGAATCAAACCACCTGCAGGGATGATATTTAGCCAACAGCCTGGACGAGTGACTTTCGTCAACTGAATCCCTCTGGTGCTCTCGACTTCGATCGGGTACATCCGGGGATTTGAACCTCGACCGTACAGGTAATGTGCCGAACCGGTCAGTCCACCGCATCCGCCGCCGCCGCGATAGACGTAGTACTGCTTCTTCTCGCCGGTATGGAGGTCGAAGGCATAAGGTCGAGAGTATACAGTCCGACCATTGATTACAGGGTGCTGCCATTGTTCGCCGTGTTCGCCGCCGGTGCCGAATGGTTCAGTCCCGGCCGCGTTCAGGCCTATGTAATCAGTCCGCCACTTCTCCTGTCCCGAGTCAGCGGCGAAAGCGTACAGACCGTAGTTGACGCGATTGTCTTTATTGTACGTGCCCGTGAAAAGTAGTGTGTTCTCGGCGTAATTGAGAAACATGATGTGTTCGTACGGGAACCGGAACGGGTGCCGCCATATTGTCTCACCGGTTTCCACGTCCAGCGCCACTATGGACAGGTCCTTGTCACAGAACCTGTCGATTCTAAGCCGGCCGTCATCGTCTTTCATTATTTCCGGATTGCGGCACTGTGCAAAATAGACTCGACCATCGCCGATAGTAATGGAACTATTCATTACTGCTCCATCTGCGTGGATCCAGCGGGTCGCGCCAGTATGCCGGTCCACTGCAAAGATGTAATCACCTGCGATAACCGGCCTGAAGTCGCCTTCGAGTACGCGGCTTCCGTTATCGGGTTTGCCGCGAAAATCCAGTTTGTAAAACGATGCTCCGGCCTTCTGACCGGTGCCGAAGAGATAATCGCCAAGATGGTTCAGGTAACCCCAGTCGTGTTTGTTGCGATCGTCTGACTGAGGTGCTGTGAGAGTCAGTTTGCGTATACCGGTAGAAACATCGAGAGCCCAACACTCATCTTCGACAGCGATATAGACGTATTCATCCGTGACCAGCATGTGCCCGCTGTCCTTAAGTGCACCGATGCGCCTCGAGTTCGGCACATCGAGCTTCCACAACTCTGTGCCGTTATACGCATCAACGCAGATGACACCATCGAGAGTGGGAACAAAGATTCGTCCATCCTTCACCAGTGACGACATCGGTCGATGGTGGCGGTCGATAATAGGCCGAGGCCCGGGTTCGCCAAACCACTGCAGGGCCATTGGGCCGCGGAGCTGGTCGCCACTGCATGCGGTATGGGAGGCATTTGCGTACAGTTGGGTCCAGTCTCCACTACCTGGGACCGGTTCGCGCCTGACAACTGCCCACAGCCCGTTGTCTCTATTGATTTTCAAGCGCGGAATCTTCGCGTCACTGAGCCACTGTTCAAGGTTGGATTGTTTGAGTCTGATCCTCTTTTTGCCGGCTTCTGTCAATTGGCCGATAATTGCGGCGCCTCCACATGGTCTAAGCACGCGAAACATCTCGGCCGCCGATGGCGGTAGCTCTCCGGAGATTAGTGTCCGTTCGGAGACGATGAGATTGGCGAAATAGGGCGGATATGGAAGCTCGTCCAACTTGCCGTGATGTACAGTGATCCTGGAACCATAGTAGCCGGCACTATGGAGTTTCGTGCGAGCCGCAACTACCTTCTGAGCATCCTGTTCTATGCCGACGACCTGCAATTCCGTGCGCTTGGCGATTTCATATGCAAGGCGACCTTCCTCGCAGCCTAGCACCAGGCAATATCCCTGATGTATATTTGCCTCCTCAACGATTTGTTGAGCGGCCGACGAGTACATGTCGGTCAGATCGTCCCGAGAATAGGGTTCGATTTCAGCTGACAAACGGACGAGTTCCGGTCGCCCGCCAGACGTGATCGAGCCGTCGGCAAAGCAGTGGATCGTTCCCTCGTCAGTACTGACGAACAAACGACCATTTGCAGCGCTCAATCCGTAGGCAGCGCCGCTGACAGGCGCGCTCCAGGACTCGCGACCATCAGCAGCGCTAAGCGCCACGACTTGGTCTTCTCCACCTACAAACAGCGTATTGCCGGCCAGGATGAGTGAGTATGTATTATCGCAGGCGTGCTTCCACATGAAACATTGTTCTAACGATTCTCTGTTTTGCCTCAGAGAACGTTGGACATCCGCCAACTCATCGTCGAGTTTGTTTGCCATAGGGCTGTTCTTCGCAAGTTTTTTGAGTTGCTCACGAATCTCTTTTTGTCGGCGGATCAGATTTGCCCTTTGTTTGGAAAGTACAATGTATCTGCTTCGATCAAGAGCGGCAAGCTCTCTTTCCGATTGCATATATGCCGTGCCGCCTTTTACGACCATACGCAGCCCGCCAAATGTTGCGATCGTCTGCTTTGTTGCGACATTGGCAGCGTTGAGTTGCTTGGGACCACGGCCTGGTCCAGTCACAAGGATATCTTCTGTCAGAAGCGTATAAGCTCCGCCAGCGCTGTCGAACGCTCCCTGAAATGAGCCGGTTTCGCGCGAGAAGGACACGGGACCTGTCCGTCCGGTCGGTACATACAAATGCTGAGCTGTGGCAAGTAAATAGCCTTGTGGTGAGACATCAAGTTTTAGCTGCCATAGGACCGCTCCGTCTTCGGCATTCAGAGCAAATAGAGATGTGCCTTGAAGCGGAAACAGGCCCGCTGCGAAAAACACTTTGTCGGTGTCCACGACCAATCCGGTCCGAACAGGCAACAGCGATATCATGCGCCCATTGCCCGGCACCATCCTGTTTTCAGCAGGAATGTCGAATCTCCAAATCAATGAGCCATCGTCAGTTGAAAGGCAATATACGCAGCCGTCGTCAGATCCAACATAGAGCCTTTTGCCAACTACAGTCGGAGCCAGCCGAACAGGCCCGGCCGTGAAGTAGACCCATCGTACCTTCCCCGTTCCGGCATCCAAGGCGTAGACGCTGAAGTCGGCAGAGGAGGCGAAATAGACGGTATCATGGGCTGCCACGCAATGAAAGGCACGGTCGTAGATCACAGTCGGCCTTAGTTTTTCATGATTGTGCCAGAAATCCTGGGCGGCTGGTGGCGGCCAGGCAGGTTGAGGTGGTTGGCTGGCCTGGAACCGCCAGCATTCAGAGAGAGTCCGAGGCAATTGTTCCGAAGTTACGCCGCTTCTTGCCTTGTCGTGGTTGTATGTTGGCCAATCATCGCCCCAGGACGAACCGGCGGTCAAAAGGGTAACAACGCTTATTCGTGTGAGCAGCCACTGTATACTTCTAATCATAACTTCCAGCAGGATAAACCCATCTTATTCTTTTGGCAGAACACTTGGTTAGACATACAAGTTGTCAGATATCATTATGTTACTGAATTTCTGCAATAAGGGCAACTATTGTCATGTCAAAGCTTGTTCAGATTGCTCATCGTCTCAACAGAATGAACATACTCTTCTTGACAATCTCCGCAAGTCCAGATGACGTGAGAGAATTGACGGCCGATGCCACATAGAAGAGGCGGCACCTTCTTCTGGCCGTCAGCCCAGCCGGCGTTCTTTCCATGGACCTTTAATGGCCTTGTGTGGCTTTTCCCCCTTGATTGGCCTTGCATCAGATTGTATATTCCTTCTCATGGCTGATGAATCAAAATGCCCATCAGTTCGTTTGAGTCTGTCATTCCTGAAAACGGTTATGATGGTCGTCTTAATACCCGGTCTGGTGTTTGGAGGCGGCAAGCGGCAGGACGCCCGCCCCAATGTCCTGTTCATCATGTCGGACGACCACACGACGCAGGCCATCGGCGCATATGGCAGCCGCCTGGCAAGACTCGATCCGACGCCGAACATCGACTCGCTCGCAAAAGGTGGGATGCGATTTGATCGAGTATTCTGTAACAACTCGATCTGCACGCCCAGCCGAGCCAGTATCATCACCGGGCAGTACTCACAGGCCAACGGTGTCCTGGATTTGACCGGCAACATTCCACCGCAGCGACAGTACCTGCCGATCGAAATGCGCAAGGCCGGTTACCACACGGCGATGATCGGCAAGTGGCACCTCAAACAGGAGCCTGCGGCTTTCGACTACTATTGTGTCCTTCCGGGTCAGGGAAGGTATTTCAATCCCACGTTTCGAGTTCGAGGCGATCGGTCCTGGCCGCACAATACCATCAGTAACACTGGTCAACACTCCAGCGATGCGATTACGGACATTAGCCTAAAATGGCTGAAGAACAGATGGAACCGCGAGCAGCCGTTCTTTCTGATGCACCACTTCAAAGCACCGCACGACATGTTCGAGAACGCGCCGCGTTACGACAGCTATTTTGAAGACGTGACCATCCCCGAGCCTGCCAATCTTCACAATCAACCGATGAGGGGCTTTGGCTCGGTCGCCAGTCGTGGCTTCGGTTCCGGCCTGGCCAAGGGGCATGAGAGCTGGCAGTTAGGTCGCAAACTTGGCATCGACCAGAGTCTCAAAAACCCGCAATACACCAAGGCCGTCTACCAGAAGTATCTTAAGCGATATCTGCGATGTGTGAAAGGTGTTGATGACAACGTCAAACGGCTGATCGATTTTCTGCGCAGTGCCGGCGAACTCGACAACACCGTCATCATCTACACCGGAGATCAGGGCTTCTTTCTTGGTGAACACGATCTGATGGACAAGCGTTGGATTTACGAAGAATCCATGCGCATGCCGTTCATCCTCCACTACCCGAAGGTAATCAAAGCCGGTTCGACGAACGATTGGCTCATCAACAACACCGACTTCGCGCCCACGATCCTGCACATCGCGGGCCTCGATGCTCCGGATCAAATGCAGGGCAGCAGTTTCGCCTCAGCGTTGCGCGGTGATCCACGCCCTGCCGATTGGCGAACTGCCACGTACTACCGCTACTGGATGCACATGGCTCACAATCTGCGGGTGCCCGCTCACTTTGGAATCCGCACCGAGCGATACAAGCTGATCTTCTTCTATGGCTGCAATCCATCGGGCGGACAGAGAACTCCTGTTGCCTGGGAGTTGTACGACCTGAAGAACGACCCGTACGAGATGCAGAACCAATACGCCGATCCTGAGTACGCCGAAGTTGTCGCCGACCTGAAGCGGCAACTCTGGAAGACACGTGCGGACTTCAACGAAACAGACCGCAACTACCCGGAGATCCAAGCGATCATTGATGCCAACAAGGCGGGGGGCAAATAAAACGGAACGCCGTGCCGGGCAAAAACCGAATCAACACACAAAACGAATTGAGCAACGAAGACGAACGTGTAAAAGACACCCCCAATCGCAACTCTGGCAGTCCTATTGGGTCTAGGCAGTGGGTCAGACTGCCACAAACATAAGCTGAGAAAGAGTGAAATGTCACTACCTGTATGGCCACAACCTTTTGCTTTAAATAACGTGGCATTTCCTTGATAGACTCCGACAACAAAATGTCTCCACAGACACTGATTTTGCCCCAAGCGAGCCCTAATGCAGGTCATATTACGGGCTGAATACGCGTCTTTCTTTATCGCCAACGTGTTTCAATGGATTGTTAAAGAGCCGAAGGACTGACGGCAGCTTCGCAATCTGCCAGCCCGTTGGATGTTTTGGGTGGTCTACCGTCCACAGCTTCAAACAGAGTATCCACATACGTTATCCACTGTCCTGCGCCGACTCGCAGTCTTTGGACAGGACGCCCACAAATACTTGCACAACTACAGAACCGCAAGTACAATTAGCCAATATTTCTTATGGCATAATGGAGGAATTTGATGTAAGAGTTTCTGCTTTGACTTTGTAACTTTACATGGCAGGCAATTCTCAGACAATTTGTAATTGGAGGAATTTGGCATGAAAGTGCAGGCGAATCATTTCCAGTGTCTTACACGTCCCTCACACCAACTGTTGGCGAGATCTCCTCTGCTGTTGATTATCCTGGCTGCTGCAATTTCTCTTACAGCTTGGCCTGTGAGCTCATCGCAGGCTGCTCAAACCGGATCTTCTGCCACTGACGCGCCCGCCGACCCTTACCCACAAGATACCCTCACCCCCATATATAAGCAGGCAGCCAAGCACATTCTTGAAAAGACCGGCTATGATACAAAGAAGGGATATTGTTTCGTTTTCGGCGCTGCCAAAGGAAGACTTGCATACGAGATCGCCAAGCGCAGCGATCTTTACCTCTTCGCGACGGAACAGAACGAAGACAACGTCAACTCGGCAAGGGATACTCTGCTTTCCACAAATATGTACGGCAGTAGAATTGTGCTCCATAGTGGTTCTCTCGACAAGCTAAGGTACAATGACTATGCGGCAGCCCTCGTAGTCTCCGATACAATTCTTTCGCAGGGAAAGTGCATAGGTTCAGCATCGGAGATGTTTCGTATGGTTCGCCCCGACGGTGGGATCGCATTGGTCGGCCAACCGCGTGGATGCCCCAGGAAACTTAAACGAGCACATTTGGAGCAGTGGCTGGCTGCTGGAAATCTCAAATATAAGATCACTGAAGATGACGAGGGCCTGTGGGCTCGGATCGAACGAGGTCCCCTTCCTGGCGCTGGCGAGTGGACAAAAATGTGGGGCGACCTCGGTAACACCGCCTGCAGCTTGGACCAGCGCATTACTGACGACTGGCGAGTTCTCTGGTTCGGTCAGCCGGGCCCGCGAATCCTTGTCGAGCGTCACGCGCGGTGCATGTCTGACCTCTACAAGAACGGCAAGTGGATCATACCTGGTGCCCATCGCGTAGTCTGTGTAGACGCTTACAATGGCGCACGATTGTGGCAGCTGCCGATCCCGGATTCTTCCCGCGTCGGAATCAACAGCGATGCGGGCTGGGTTACCGTAACCGATGACCATGTCTATGTAGTCGCCCAAGATAAATGCGTAAAGGTCAACGCAGATACGGGCCAACTGCAAGACACGCTCCAGTGCCCGACAAGAAACAGGGACTGGGGTTATGTCGCTGTTGACGGCGATCTGCTGTTAGGCAGTGAACAGATTAAGGACGCTTCAATCATCAGAGGTGTTGGCGGCAATCATTGGAGAACATCACATGGTGACGATCGCCCGGTCGTCACAAGCAGAAGCCTCTTCTGTCTAAATGCTCATACCGGCAAAACCATTTGGACTTATCAGATCGACTCAGTGATCGCCAATCCAACCATTTGCATCGGCGACGACGCAGTGTTCTTCATCGAAAGTCAAGCTCCGGAGGCAGTAGCTTCTAAAGATGGACGGGTCCCACTCGAAACCTTTACTCAGGAAGAATCAGAGTACTTGGTCAAACTCAACAAGACCTCTGGAGAACTCCTTTGGCGAGAGCAACGAAACCTTGCCTTTCGTCATAGTATCTATCTCAGCTACGCGGATGGAATACTACTGGCCTCAGGAGCCAGAACCGACAAGACATACGTTTATGATTTGAAAGCCTTCAACGCGGATAATGGCGAGCTAGCCTGGGAAAGAATTGGCGTCGACTCCGGCAAGGCTGATGACAGCCACGGCTACCAGGACAAACATCCGATGATAGTCGGCAACAATGTTTACTTCAAGTACGGCAGCTTCAATCTGCACACAGGAGACTCCCTTGGGTTTACATTCAGGTCTTCCAACTGCTCGGATTTTGCCGCCTCTTCAAGCCACTTCTTCGGCAGAAATGGGGGCTGCGCAAGCATCTACAGTGTTGCCGGCGGGGGAACCAGCAAAAAGCTTTCTCCTGTGATAAGACCTGGGTGTTATATCGACATAATACCGGCAGGAGGCATCATGATGCTGCCAGCGTATAGCAGCGGATGCACGTGTGACTATCCAATTCAGTCAACCATAGCATGGCAGCCGCAATAGTCTGCCCGAAATGGAAACTTGGAGAAGACAGGTGAAAAACTGAGAGATATGAGGGTCACAATCATGAACATGACAAGTAACAATGCTACATTCAAAGCTCTTGTGATCTTTACACTTTGTGCTTCCTGCACGACCCACCTATTTGCAGACGACTGGCCCACGCGGCTTTATGATGTCCGTCGCTGTGGTACAACACCGGAAGAACTCACTCTGCCGATGGTGGAAGAATGGAATCACAGAACCGTCCCTCCCGCTCCGGCATGGAGCGAATCGCCCGCGCTTGATGGCCAGACCCAGCCCAACCTAAAACCACGCCAGAATTTCGATGTTTGCTTCGACGTCGTCGTAGCCGGCAATCTTGCGTACTTCGGCTCATCCAACACCGGAGCCGTCACTTGCCTTGATGTCGAGACGGGCAGCATCGTTTGGACATTCGTAACCGATGGCCCTGTACGTCTGGCACCTCACCTTGCCCACGGAAGGGCATACGTCGGCAGCGATGATGGCTACGCCTACTGTCTTGATGCAGCCAACGGCTCGCTTCTCTGGAAGGATCGAGCCGGAGGTGACGACCGAATGTTCTGGGGCAACGGCCGCCTTATTTCCGTTTGGCCTGTGCGAAGTTCAATTCTCGTCGATGGCGACAGTGTGTTTTGGACCGCTGGCCTGTTTCCGAGGGAAGGAATGTATATCTGTAAAAGAAATGCCCTTGACGGCACCGGCGGCTGGACAAAGCCAGCACGCCGTCCATCCCAGGGCTATCTCGTGGCAGGTTCAAAGGCCCTCTATGCTCCCGGTGGAAAAGGTTATCCCATCGTCTACGACCGGAATACGGGCGACGCTCTTGGATACATCAAAGCAGGCAGCAGAGATGGCGGCACCTGGGCGCTTCTGTCACCAGATGAAAACCAATTCTGGTCCGGTCCCTTTGAGAAGAATGCAGCATATCAATTCGACACCAAAACCCGTGACCATATTGCCTCCGTTACAAACGCAAACTACCTGATCGTTGATTCGGCCAATGCTTATTACGTCACTGACAGGAGTATAGTAAAGACCAACCGCGCCGATCGATCCGTCGTCTGGAGCCACAGCTACGCCTATCCTTACGCATTGATAAAAGCCGGCACCACTCTCTTTGCCGGAGGGGAAAGTGAGATCGCGGCATTTGATAACGAAGGAAATCGCATTTGGACTGCGGCCGTCGACGGCATGGCTTACGGCCTGGCTGCTGCCAATGGGCACCTCTTGGTGAGTACTGACAGAGGTGTGATCCATTGCTTTGGCAACGGCACGCCAATATCTACCCCTACCAAGAAAGTGCTCAGAAACCCCTTTGAGCAAGACGTGCGGGCAATAAGCTTCACGGGAATGGCCCAGGAGATACTGGCTCAGACAGGTGTCAGTAAAGGAACCTGTCTCATACTGGGCTGCGACAACGGGCACCTCGCCTATGAGATCGCAAAGCAGGCAAACAATTTGAAAGTTCACTGTATTGAACCTGACAGCGAACAGGTAACCATAGCGAAAGAGAACCTCACCGCCGCAGGAGTGTACGGAACAAGAGTGCATGTCGATCAGGGCAACTTTGCATCACTGCCTTACCCGCCTTCCTTCGCGGATCTAGTACTGCTGCAAAATTCAACTCGCCTGAATAATGTAACTGAAACGCAAAGAGGAGAAATCTGGCAGAAATTCCGAAATGCCTCTGCCAGAGAGCGAAAAGAACTTATCCAGCAGATGCAAACCGAGTATCGGCAGCTATTTCAACGTGTAGCTGCCCAGGCCTATGGAGTGCTGAAACCCTCAGGCGGTATCCTGTATGTGGATCTTACGACTCAGAGCAGAAGCCTAAGTGTGAATCCTGACAGCCTTCGAGAGTGGATGACTGAGCCCCCATTCGATCAAGAGCGTGACACAATCGCAAGTACAAACTCTTGGATCAAACTTGTTAGAGGCGAACCAACAGTTCCGTAGGCGGCTCGTCCAATCGGCGGCAGTGCGCCAAAAACAGATACATAAGATTTGGCGTGGGGCCGATCAAGTCGCTTAAAGATTCGACCATCGTGTTCCAGCGTTTGGCCCAGATCTCCGGCGCCTTGGCCTGCTGCGAAACTGGCCGTCATCAAATAACCTAAACTCAACATTTGGTCCCGTAGATTCTCTTCGACTGCGTCGATCCGCTTGTCCTGAATCGTTGCCTGGCGGATAGTTTCCTCGATCTTCTGAAATCCTTCTTTGGCCTTGAGCCAGGCATTCTCTTGTGCCATAATAATAATTGGGTTTCCGCAAGGGCTCAAGGTCGTTTTGTACTAAGAATGTTCTAGCCTTGGATACCCATAGTATCACGTCCATCGGACGTAAGTACCTTAAACATGGTAAGTTGATGTCGTACCTAGTAAGTCACGCTCGTTTAATATGGAAATCGCATGCAGACACGAAGAGAATTCTTACAGAGAGTATCCCTCACAGTAGCATCTGCGGGCGCAATGCCTATGCTGATCGGCGGGTGCGAAGAAAAGCTGACGAATGGATCATCAAAAAGAAGACCTAACATCGTTTACATCCTTGCCGATGATCTCGGTTATGGAGATGTCTCAAGTCTTAATGAGAACGGCAAGATCAAGACCGAAAATATTGATTCCATCGCCGAAGGTGGCATTGTCTTTACTGATGCGCACTCAGGATCCGCCGTCTGCACCCCCACGCGCTACGGTGTGGTAACCGGAAGATACGCATGGCGAACTCGTCTGAAAAGAGGGGTCCTTGGCGGGTGGTCAAAACCGCTGGTAAAGCCCGACAGGATGACCGTAGCTTCGATGCTAAAAACCAACGGTTACAATACAGGCTGTGTCGGCAAGTGGCACCTCGGTTGGGAGTGGGCACTTACAAACAAAGACGCCGAAACCGAAGACTGGCAAATGGATGAAAACAACGTTGACTTTAGCAAACCGATAACCAATGGACCTACAACTCGCGGATTTGATTATTATTTCGGCATCGCAGGCTCGCTGGACATGTCGCCGTACGTGTATGTTGAAAACGACATGCCCACGGCCGTTCCCGATAGGATAATTGACGAATCGAACGGCAAATTCTTTTGGCGCAAAGGAGCAATCTCGCCGGACTTCGAACACATTGACGTCTTACCAACATTAACAAAAAGGGCAGTCGATTTTATCGAAAGACAGTCGGCCGACAGACCTTTCTTTTTGTACTTTCCCCTGACGGCGCCGCATAAACCTATAATGCCAGGCAAAGAGTTTCAGGGCAAAAGCGGATTGAACGAATGGGGCGATTTTGTTTTGCAGGTCGACTGGACCGTCGGTCAGATACTGAAAGCTCTAAAGCGAAAAGGTTTTGAAGAAGACACTCTTATTATTTTCACAAGTGACAATGGAGCGACGCCGGGCGCAGACTTTGAACAATTGGAAAAATGGGGACATGATCCGAGTTACGTTTTCCGGGGCCACAAAGCCGACATCTTCGAAGGCGGACACCGTATGCCGTTCGTCGCGAAATGGCCTGGCCAAATCAAACCGGGCTCTACGTGCGATGAAACCATTTGCCTTACCGACCTGATGGCAACCGCTGCCGATATCGTAGAACATAAGCTGCCCGACAACGCCGGAGAAGACAGCGTCAGCATCTTACCTGCATTACTTGGCAAGAACAAAACGCCTCTCAGGGAAGCTACAGTACATCACTCCGCACACGGATACTTTTCGATACGCAAAGGTAAGTGGAAACTTCTGCTTAGTCCGGGTTCCGGCGGCTGGAGTTATCCGCGAGAGGACAGACCCGAGATAAAAGACTTTCCGCCAGTCCAGCTCTACGATCTTGAGGAAGATATCGAAGAGAAGAGTAACTTACAGCACAAGTATCCCGAAAAGGTAAAAGAGCTAACGGCCCTGCTGCAAAGTTATGTTGACGCCGGCAGAAGCACGCCAGGGAAAAAGCAGCAAAACGACGGACCAACGCCGATAACAACATATAAGTAAAAGGAACGAACATGAACAGGCGTGCCTTTCTCGAAGCGGCGGGCTCAGCGGTAGCATACTTTTCGCTTTCCGTGTGCATTTCAAAGTCGATTGCGAACTCGGAGAAACCGCCGAACTTATTATTCATAATGACGGACCAGCAGCGGTATGATGCACTGAGTTATGCCGGCAACAAGATCCTGAATACGCCAAATATGGACCGGCTTGCACGAGAGGGAGCCTGGTTCGAAAACACATATACACAATGTGCTGTTTGTACTCCGGCCAGGGCATCCATGCTTACAGGTCACACTGTGGCAAATACCAAAGTGATTTCGAACAGACAGGCATATGTTCCGGAAGACACCGGCATTATGCCCATGAAGACTTATGATGAGGTGTTGGCAGAGAACGGATACGAATGCGAGTATTATGGCAAGTGGCATACGCCGGTCTTTCGGGCGAGGGTCTACAACAATCCGGTAACGGCGGCGGGCATCCACAAGACTGAGCTGGGCCCCGGAAAAAAAGCTGCTTATCTCAAATACCTCGATCCATTGTATCCAGAAAGGGAGCTTAAAGAGGGAGAATTGAAAGATACACTGACAGAGAGGCCCTATGTACCGGATCCGATTGACCGGCGTTTCGACTTGAAGAGCAAGGGGTTGGAGTCAGATGTCAAGATTGGACAGTCGGACATTCACGGCGTTACAACCATTCCCGCTGCGTATCACATCTCAGCGTTTGAAGCAGGTAAGACGATTCAGGCGTTGGAAAAACTAGAGGACAGAACCTTCAGTATTACCTGTTCGTTTCATCACCCGCACCCGCCTTATCTGGCTGCGGAAAAATACACCCATATGTATCCGCCGGGAAAGATGGTTCCTCCGATTAGCATTAACGATGACATGGCGGACTCGCCTTATCTGAATATGAAAAAGAGGACCAGCAAGAATTACTCTGACCCACCCATGATTCAATATTTCATATCGGAATATTACGCTCTGGTCAAAGAAGTCGACGACTGGGTAGGAGAGATCCTAGATAAGCTCGATGAACTTGGATTAACAGATAATACGCTGGTTGTTTTCACCAGCGACCATGGCGAAATGCTGGGAAGTCACGGGCTGCGGGGCAAATTCTGTTTCTATGAGGAATCATCTCATGTACCCATGATGATCCGGTTCCCCGGAAGAATTGAGCCGGGAACGAAAGTAAAGGCTCCGGTGTCCAACATGGATCTGTTCGCAACCATCCTGGATTATCTGGATATGCCCCCTCATCCCTCTGATGGGAGCAGTCTTCGTGGACTGATTGAGGGTACCGTTAATGAAGAAGATAAGTACGTGGTTACCGAATGGCCAAGCGACCTGCAAGGCAAACCATCGCACATGGTCCTAAAAGGCGGTTGGAAATTGATGCGGCCCGATCCCTCAGCTAAAGAAGTAAAAGAGGCCTTATACAATCTCAATGATGATCCACATGAGCTAACGAATCTTCTGGCAGATGGAGCTGAGTCAAACGTATACGCGGCCAAAGTAGCCGAACTGAAAGCCTGCTTTCAGGATTGGATGATGCGAACGAACAGAAACAAACAGTAATCCACAACTACAATTGAAGTTGCTATGAATTCAAACAAAGAAACGAAATGAAAACTGCCAATAGTGTTCTGATCCTGACGCTTATTTACTTTCCCGTCCTGCAAACAGCATTCGCCGAGCCAAAGGAAGATGTGCTCAGGCCCTATGACGGCCCTTCTGTCCCCGGTGTAGATCCGAGCACGCTGACAGGCAAAGTAATGACCGGCTATCAGGGCTGGTTCAACTGCGAAGGCGACGGAGCCAATCTCGGGTGGACGCACTGGGCAAAAGACCGCAACAAGGCATTTGGGCCTGGGAATATAACTGTTGATCTTTGGCCGGATGTGTCTGAATACGATGACGACGAGCTCTACGCAACCGCCTTCACCTATGAAGACGGGACGCCGGCCAGGACCTTCAGCTCGCACAACCGCAAAACTGTAGTTCGCCACTTTAAGTGGATGGCCGATTACGGGATCGATGGTGCTTTCGTGCAGCGATTTACCCATAGCCTGCACGACAAGACCAAACGCTATCACAAGGACAAGGTGTTGTCCAGCGCGCGTGAAGGGGCGAACCGATATGGACGAACCTACACCGTCATGTACGACCTGACCGGCATGCCGGACGAAAGAATCATTACGGTGTTCGACGACTGGCGCATGCTGCGAGACAAAATGCACATCACCGAAGATCCCGCCTTTCAGCATCACAATGGAAAGCCGTTAGTGGCCATCTGGGGGGTCGGCTTTAACAATAAGATCAAGCGGCGCGCCGCTCTTGAGCGGTGCGAAGAACTGATTAGAAAGTTCAAAGCAGACCAATGTAGTGTGATGCTGGGGATTGCAACCGGATGGCGTATGCAAGACAGGGATGCGTTGCAACATCCGGAACTCCACCAGGCGCTGCTCATGGCCGATGTGCTGAGTCCGTGGAGCGTCGGGCGGTTCGGCGATCTGCCGGGCGTTCAGCGCCACGCAAAGCAATACTGGGAGCAGGATGTACTCTGGGCGCGCAAACATGACATCGACTATATGCCGGTCGTGTTTCCGGGATTTAGCTGGCACAACCTGAAGGGCGCCAAACTCGGCTCGATTCCACGGCTCGATGGACAGTTCTTATGGTCCCAAGTCATAGCCAACAAAAGGGCGGGCGCCAATATGCTCTATATCGCCATGTTCGACGAAGTCGATGAAGGTACCGCCATCTTCAAGTGTACGAACAATCCACCCACCATCGGTGGATCAAAATTCTTAACGCTGGACGGACTCCCGAGCGACTTCTACCTGCGCCTTGCCGGACAAGCCGGCAAACTGCTTCGTGACGAAATTACCCTCAGCACGACGATTCGGTTGGCAAGATGATCAAGGTTGATTTCGCATTCTGCCACTAACCAAAAGACAGATAACGATGAAAATAGTTGTACCCATAACTATCATAGCAGTGTTTTCTGCTGTCTTTTTTGACCGTTCTCAAGCACAGAACGTGTCATCGCCCCTGGATATTCAATTCAGAAGGCAAGCCGTGCGTAGACTCGTTTTTGATCATGAAAATGCGATTCCTCTGTCGATGCTGAAGCCAAGTGAAATAGTCAAGCTTGAAGTTGAGCACCCGTACACTGGGGTGTCCGGGGGAACCACATCCTATAGGGTGGATAAAGGATTGCTGACTGTCTCGGCCAGAGAACTGTCAGAATCGGCACTCTGGGTCGGCGGATTCAACCCTTACGGAACATACGACGTATCATTTGCAGCAGGCGAAGGCAATTCAGCAGAAGCTGGGGTCGAATTTGCTACCGCCGACAACAAGAACCGACTGGTAATCCTGGCCGGTTTCAATGCCAATGAGTGTAGGACTATTCACTGGCGGCTCATCGTTGACAGAATAGAGAAACAGAACGACATTGTCACCCTCAAGGAGCCTGTCAAAGGCCCATTCATCCTCAGGGTTCAGGTGATAGGGACGAAGCTCAATGTCCTTGTGGAGCAAAATGGGGTGAACCGCGCTGTTGACGTCCGTGATTTCATGCCGTTTATAGACCTTCGCCGAAAGGACCATATCCGGTCGTTCGAATATCGGTTACTCACCAAATTGAATGCCGGCGAGTCTGTAGTCATCAAAGAAGCACGAGCGTCACTTACCACTGGTGCCGGTCAGGCGGATCTCTGTGCCATCACTTACAAAGATGGATCACCGCTGTTGGATCAGGGCCGGCTCTGCTTTACCATGACGATACGCGGCCGCCATTTTCCTCAGGGTGTCTTTAGCATGGACCCTTCAGTCTTTGACGTCCGGCTGGAAGGGGTCATCGCATTTGACAGAAATGACGGCCTGCTGCGTAATGAGCTTGCCTCGCACATCTTCTACGACGCAGAGACCAAGCAGTGGCGGGGACTAACCGTGGGAATGTCGGCCTATTATGATATCGACAGACAAATAGGCAAACAGCTATGGGCTGTTTCTTCGAAGAAGGATCCTCGCTTTGGTTTCTCGATCATGAAAGCAAAACCCGTTATCCTGCCCAACTCATCGGCAGATCCGCATATTATTATTGAGTAACCTGTAAAAACTGGTAATATCCAATGGCTCTTCATATTCACTCTCCTAGCTTTCCCCACCTTCAATTATTTTGAACATGCATTTTTGCCCGATATGGTGGACAGGAACGGCAGGGTATTTTTCGCAAAGGTGGGCGGCCAGGTTCTTCATACCGAATTCCTCGGAGCAGGGGTGGTTGACCACGATCATGGGAAAATCCATGTCGATGGCCAGGGCAGCATCTCGCCAATAGCTGATGCCGTCGTCGGTGGCGATTATGATTTCGGGTATGAGTTCTTTAATCATGAAGCGGAATGGCGTGATGGCACCAGTGCCGATAGCAACGCGACTAACGATCTTGTCGGCCGGGCCGACAAGCTGAACGCCCTGCTGGCCGAGCGAGGCGATTTTGGCTGCCACATGAAGGGCTAAGTCAATCGCTTTAGCAGCAGGCAGTTCATAGACGCGGTAGAAGTTGCGCGTCAGAACGCAATTCTCGAAGCCCAGGAAAGAGCCCCAGGAATCAGGAATGCCAAGTTTGAGATACTGGTCCCAGACATCGTGGCAGCGGATGACCGAGAGATTGTGCTCTTCGATAAATTCCTTCTTCTTGCGGGCGGTTTCGAATTCAAAAACGGACTGATCCCTATCGCGATGATCGTAATAGGTCGGCTCGTGCGTGATGAAGAGGTTGCAGTTCAGTTCGACAGCACGCCGCAGGGAATCGAAATAGCTCATCCAACCCACGGCAATGCCTTTGACCGGCATATCAGGCGAGCCGGCCTTGAAGGTATCGACGGTGCGCTCCGAATCGACCCAGTCGGCGCCGAGGCTACGCAGATAGTTGTGCACATCGCCGGCAGTTAGTCCTTCAGGGTTATTCTTCTGCGCCGCAAGCGCTTTGTCGTTTAGGTATAGAGACGAAGCCGCCACTAAACTGCTGCCAACAAATTGTCTCCGGTCCATGATGCCTCCTTTGTGCATTTCGTTATTTGGCGAGATTGACAATAACAACGGTTGCCGGCAGATATTGTACGGCGATTCTATAGACATAACAAGGCTCGCGTCCAGCCTGGAATGACCTTTGGCGGTTCAAGTCTGTGACTGCGGTACTCTCCGATGAACCGCCTCCAACCTGTACTGAGCCCAGCGGGGATGGTTGTTCAATTGTGCCGCGAGTGCGGCGGCACCGATTCTCCAAGGCTTGGCTCACATGGCCTCGTCAATCTCGTAGTCGCCATTTTGCAGATTTCTCGCCTCACCGTCCCACAGGCACCAGCTTCACAACGAATGCGTCGGCACTTGCGGCCAATCGCGTCTGTACCGCGTCGGATGTGACTGGAAAATCTCTCGAAGATGTGCTGCCAACAAGATAAACCTCTCCGTTTGGACCGATAGCACAACTTCTAATCAAGTCATCGCCACTGCCGCCGATAAACGTCGCATAGGCCAGTTTCGAGCCGTCGGGGCTCAGAACCGCCAATACACCATCTCCGTCCCGGGCCCTTTCTGTCCTGCGATAAGCCGTTTGCAGGGCGTCAGGTGTTGTCGGAAAATCGGACGAAGTCGTATGTCCCACAACAAATATGTTACCTTCACCGTCACGTGTGGGCATCAGGAAGAACTCTCCGCCCGCACCGCCCAGGAGTGTGGAGAAAGCCAGGCTCTTGCCGTCTGAAGAGAGTTCTGTGACAAAGCCGTCGTTGTTTCCATTGAGAACTTGCTGGAATGCCCCCGCGGTTGTCGGGAAATCAGGCGAGGAAGTAACCCCGGTCAGAAAGAACGTGCCGTCGCGACCAAGCAGAGGGCGGTGCTCTGCAAACTCGTTTTCAGCACCGCCAAGATACGTCGAATAGAGAAGCCTGCTCCCATCGTTCGAGAGCTTGGCCAGGAAACAATCGGATTTGCCACCTAGCGTCGACTGTGGCGCTCCCGGCGTAACAGGAAAATCAGGCGAGCGGGTATGTCCGGCGACGTAGACATCTCCTGATGCGTCGACGCGCACACCCATGATGCCATCCCAGACGCTGCCGCCCAGCAGTGTGCTGAATACAAGCCTGGAACCGTCTGCGGACAGCTTGACAATGGCAGCATTTCGCTCGCCCTTGAGTTTCCGTTGGAACGCGTTTTCGGTTGTTGGGAAATCCTTCGAATTGGCACCGCCAACAATGTATACATTATCCCGACTATCCAGGGCCAGACCTCCGCGGGGCCAATCGTTGTTCGATCCTCCGACGTATGTGCACCACAGTATCTTCTTCATGTCGGCAGACAGCTTCGCCGCATACATGTCGGCCTCGCCCCCGCCATACTTTGCCTGGTAGGCTCCTTCGGTCGTAGGCATATCGGCCGATCTGGTAGCGCTTCCGATGACGATGTTGCCTTGAGAATCGATAAGCATACCGTAAACGCCACGTTCCTGCCTCGAACCGCCGAAATAAGTTGCCGCCAAGATCTTCGTGCCGTCCGGGCTCAGACGAACGAGAAACGCATCGCCACCGATGAGGCCGCCATGCCCCAGAGAAGGGTCGTCTCCGGCGTACTCAGGCTGAACAACACCAGGCGTAGTGGGCATGTTCGACGATGAAGTCATCCCACCAACGAGCACGGTCCCATCGGGACAGGGAATGACCTCACGCGCCTGATCCCACTGGTCGCCGCCGAGATACGTCGCGTATGCGATTTCGTACCTGTTCTTACTTGTCGCCTGTTGGTTCGCCGCGCCGGCCGATCCCACGAGACAGTCCGCGACGATTACGAGGCAACTGAGCAACCAAATATTTCGATGGATTCGTATCATTGGTCTCGGTTCCTCTAACAATTCGTTACTATCTGTCACCAAGCATTCAGCAAAGACCCCTGAAACATTGCATTACAGTATACTGCCAAGTCGATTCCAGTTCTCCTATTCCTTGCGTTTCTTTTTGGGGCACATTGTCAAGCCAGATTATGCAGCACGCATCGGACTGTCAATACGAAGGTTGAGGATTCGAGCCCCTTCGGCCGCGTCCTGCAAGTTCAACGCTGGCAAACACTTGCGCTTTCCGGCTTTTAGCTTTGGCCCAAAAAGACCGCTGCGCACCAGGATGCACCAGTTATTGGCTCATGGCCCCGCGGCCCTCTGCCCGTTCTCTGCGAGACAACTTGCCGGGGCATCCTGAGAATGCGTGCAATCTCGATGAGACTATGATATTATGGGGCTTAGAACACGTGTTGTAGGGAGGTATGAATGCCAAACACCAATCTAAAGGAGCCGATCATGACTAGGTCCAGGAGTATTCTGTTTGTCTGCGTTGGTCTGTTGTTCTCGTACGGTCTTGCAGCCTCGGGCACGGTTTTCGCGCA
>Ga0209536_100002688_pt1 | contig 28992 bp, 31 predicted proteins | sample DeeMarSeWOR28_12_FD_187461 | JGI IMG/M metagenome (GOLD analysis project Ga0209536, IMG submission 187461) | Marine sediment microbial communities from White Oak River estuary, North Carolina - WOR-2-8_12 (SPAdes) (version 2) | ecosystem: Environmental > Aquatic > Marine > Intertidal zone >...
CTGTTCTTATATTCAACCTGGGCGTGCACTGTATCATAAGACAGGAAATTATTTATTCTGGAAATGACGCTGTCTATGGCTCTTGCCAGGGGGCAGAATGGGAATTCCTCCTGCCTGAGAGGGCAATGCGCGCACTTGTGAAAATCCAGCCGTGTCCAATATTGTTTGCCGTCATAGAGATTGAGAAGGGAAAAATCCTTTTGGTCAAAAACCAGTTCAACGCACAAGTCGACTTCTGCTGACTTCAGGGTGTACTTGATGGTTGTTGTTTCTCTCATGATTGTTAAACCGTAACAGAGGCGAGATCTCTTTATCCATGCTAGTATTCAGGTGGTTGTGGGGGCGGCTGCGTTAAAGTTATCGGCAGCTTTATTATCACAGATGTACCTTTATTTTTTTCACTAACGATTTCTATGTCACCTCCGTGATCAAAGATGATCTGCTTGCATAAGGCGAGCCCCAGCCCCATTCTTCCTGGTTTTGTACTCATAAAAGGTTGTATGGCCTGAGAAGTCGAGAGCTCCCGGAAGCCTCCACCGGTGTCAATAAATTCGATATGAAGATAATCCCAGCAGAGCAGCGCCTTTATTTTTATGGTGCCCCCGGTGTCGATCATGGCATCAAGGCTGTTTTCAAAAATGTGCCACAATGCCTGGCGCATCAGCGATCGATCGATATACATTGCGGGCAGTTCCTCATCAATTTCGAGGTCAACTGCCACGCCGGAAAGCCGTGCTTCGGTTTTTACCCCCTTGCACCAGCTTCCGATAAATTCATTCATGTCGATCAGATTGACTTTGGGTTTCAGGGGACGGACCACGTCGCAGATATCACTGATCAACTCCTCGATATGCTGCACATGATGGCTGATATGTTTAAGCTTTTTTCTGGAACCATGCGGCAGATCAATTCTTGTCATCATCCGGCGGACCAGGCCGCCTATGATCATGAGAGGGTTACGCAGCTCATGGGTCATTCTATATGATATTTCCCCAATTGCAGCCATAGTATCCAGGTGGGACACTTTTTTTTCCAAACGAAGTTTTTCTTCCTGGATAGCAATTATCTCCCAAAGGAACAAGGCCCCGACATGATCGAGGACCTTGATGGAGGCAAGCTTGTTAGCCTGGATATCAGCCAGCACCATATCGTCTCCTGTCAGCTCAATGACGAGGTCGAGTTCTTTGTTCTGCAGATAAGGTCTGTAATCAGACGAAGTCGGAATCCCAAGCCGCTCAGCATGGGTTCTGCCAATCGCATTTGTATTAGGATCGGCAACGCCGATTATACGCGGTTTAAAATGAACGGGGGGGTAATATTTAAGGTGGTGCAGGATATCATAACACCCTTTTCCGCCACCGATAAAGGCCACGTTGATGACTTGATTGTTCATAAAGGATGACCAGAAATGTTTAGCATTCAGAAGGTTATACCTCTAAGCCCGCCCGGCTAAAGACAATTGGCACCCCTGAATTGCTATTTCCTGCCACATACTCGCTGGCATTTGTATAAGGTATCAATATACTAGTAAAAATACCCATGTCAAGATTCTTTTGTTACGGAATTACAAGGAAAAACACCTGGTCGACAAGGGAACGATGGCGGGGGTGCAGGTGAAAAAAAGAGCCAGGTGATTTTCTTCTCACCTGGCTCAATGAAATTACAATCGATTAAAAGCAGCTATTCTTTTTTCTCCTGCGCTGCTGCTAAAGCCTCTTCGAGTTTTTCAACTTTTTCCTTAAGTTTCTTGATGTCTTTGTTCACACCGTCAAAGTTATACCATTGTGCACCGTTGGGGGCTTCAACCGGACGGTTGGCCGCCAGGTCGGAGGCATAGACTCTCCAGGATTCATCCCAGTTGGCCGGGTCTTTAAAGCCCATTAATCTCAATTCCAGATATGTAAGGGTGGAACGGGTCCCTGTCTGGCAGTAGCCGATGGTGCGTTTGCTCTTATCAAGAGAACCGAATTTTTCCTGCACTGCCTTGGCATCGATAAAACCGGTGGCTTCCATTTTTTCTGTTTTTTTGTCCAGCTCCTTGATCATGGTATCCTTGTGGGATACATTGATGGTTGTATGCGGCACATGCCCGCCCCTTATGGCCCGCATATCCTCCCCCTTGTATTCCTTTTCACTGCGGGAATCTATGACCTGTATGCCTGTTATTTTGCCTGTTGCAATATCAGTTATCTCATCGGTTGTAGCTATACGGCTCGCAACCACATTTGCCTTGAAGGTTTTGGGTTCCTTTATGGTCGGATCCTTTGAGAGGCGAAGACCTGAATTGCGCCAGGCTTCTAAGCCGCCGTCCATGAAATGCACCTTGTCATGGCCCAGGTACTCCAGAACCCAGAAGCCCACCGTGGCATCGGTCAGGGTTTTTTCATCGCCGTGGTAGAAAACCACATGGGTGTTATTATCGATCCCGGCTTTACCCAGCAGATTTTCATATTTTGAAACATCCTGGAAAACTCGTGACGTCTTATCACGAAGCGCGCTCTTAACCCTCTTGCCCAGGCTGATAGCCCCGGGAATGTGGCCCTTGGCGTAATCCTTCAATTCCCTTGCGTCAATGACCACCCAGTCAGGCTTGTCGATATTTTTTTCTAATGCCTCAGGCGTGATAAGCAGATCCGGGTTGACCCACTCTGCCCCGATTGCCATACCTGTCACCAGGAGCAGAAAAACCCCTGCCATAATTAATATTCTCATTTTTTTCTGCATAGTGTACCTCCTAAAATTTTTGTTATCTGCGGCGTCAAACCCTGATCAACATCCATATTCGTCAGTTCATGGCACCATTTTACCCCGGACAAATCAAAGCGATCATCACCTGGCAATTAAAACAGCCATTTTTGCATTATTGGCCACTTCCCTGCTGATGCTCCCCATCCATAGATTCTGCAGCCTTTTCCCCCGGGAACCCATTATGATCATCTCAACTCCATTCTCCTCGGCGGCTTTTAATATCTCTTCAGCCGGATGCCCCTGCCGAACAAGGGGGACAACACCCGAAAAGCGCCTCTTTTCCAAAAGATTTTTAAAATACCCAAGTACCTTTTCTGCCTGCTGGTCCAATTTTTCCTGATGCTCGGTGCCCTTGAGAGATTCCTTCAGGGTTTCCGTTTCAGAACTGCTGAGCAGGAGTCCGTCCATGACGGAACGTCCCTCAAGTTTCTGGACGTAGAGGAGGATGATGTTTTTGGGAACGCATCCTCCTCCCACGCAATCGCCCAGCAAATTGTTCAGTATCTCAACAACAGCCAGCGATCCTTTTGAGTCATCTATAGCAAGGAGTATTTTATCCATTTTTATTTCCCGAGATTCTTGTAATAATCCTGGATTTCATCCGAGAGGCCTTCGATTTTTTCTTCGGCGCCGCCGCCGTATCCGGCCGCTTCTACAGCGCCGAAGTAGCCCGGCTCTGTTCCTGTATGGGCTGATACCGCATATCCGCCTGCAAAACCGAGGCTCACTGTAAGAATCGCCAAAATCAGCCAATGTATAAATTTCATAGGTGCACCTTCCTATTCTTCATCATCATTTTTGTATAATTGCTCATACTGCTTCAGTAGATCATCCGGCAGCGGTTGTCCTTCCTCCAGCATTTCAATATTTTCACCGAATCCCACCTCCAGAAAAGGCGGAACGGAGTAACCGATCATGAAGCCAAGAAAGCCAATGACAATGAGATTTACTATCCACAATGTATTTTTTTTCATTATCAGGTCCCCTTTACAGTCCACTTAGTTATGGTTTAGCTTTTGCCAGATAGCAGAGGTCTCCAGTTATCCTTTTTGAATTATGAAGGTGAACTTTGATCCGTTCTTCTGGGTATCTATTATCGGGTTGCCCTCGTTTGTGCACATGGCGGTGATAGATTCGGCTGAAGAGGGGTTGTCAAAAACCAGTTCAAGCTTGTCGCCGCTGTGCAGTTTTTCCATGACTTTTTTTGTGTAAAGCTGGGGATGTGGGCAGACATAGCCGGTAACATCCAGCGTGTATAATCCATGTTCTATTTGTTTGAATTGCATTGCCATAATCTGAATCTCCCGTCTTGAATTTATAAGTCAAAATCAATGTTGGCCATTTCCCTGGCCATCTTGCGTTCCGTATACCAGTTGAAGAATTTCACGCCAATATAGGCCCCGCCAATCATGCCCAGACCAAAAGACCACCCGGAAATATCACCATTGGCGGTTCTGACAAAAAAGGCCCCTACATTGCAGCCCAGGGCAAGCCTGGAGCCGATGCCCATTAAAGCACCGCCGATCAGGGCCCATATTGCCAACTCCTTGGTGGGCTTCTTCCACTTGAATTCATTATTTAAAAGGGCCATGACAGCAGCACCGCCGATCAGGGCCACCGACATCCAGTCAGCAGGGTTGATGGCAGGGCTGGGAATGCCGTTCACCCAACCGAAATAGATATTGTCCATGTTATCCCAGCCAAGTTTCTGGGCCACCCAGCCGACCCATTGAGCTTCCTGGGTTGTGACGTACCAGTAGCCTGGATCAAAGACCGTTCCCTTGGCTGAGATGCCGTAATCAAAACCGAGGCGCTGCAGGATGGTGCCGGCATTCTTGACGCCAAATTTCATGCGCAGTCCCTCGATGACAAACATCTGCAGGCCGCAGGCAAGGCCCAGAAACAACCCGGCAATTGCGGTGCGTTTCGATGCCGTGATCATGGACCAGAAACCGCGGATATGGTCTGCAAAACCGGCGTTGCGGCCCTCGCGGCTTTTCAGGTCAAGCACATAACGTTTCCTGGACCAGATAAGATAAACCACGACCAGAAGCACTATGGCAGGCAGGAAAACACCGACAAAGGTATTGCCGAAAAAAGAGCCGACAAGGGTCTCGTCTTTAAAGCCAAGCAGCCTGGCAAAGGTGATAACAGGCTGATCCCAGACATAACCGGCCAGGTACTGGTCGACCCAGCCGTCACTTACCTTGATGGAACTGGGCAGACTTTTTGTCAGGGCCGATTCTGCCCAGGAACTTGGGACCAGTTTATTGAACCAGCCGCCCAGATCGACAAATGTTGATTGGGTGATGCTGATGGACAGAATCACCAGCAAGGAGACGCCATTGCCTTCACCGGCTTTATACAGGGAGCCGGAGGCACAGCCGCCGGCAAAGACCATGCCGACTCCGAAGATTAGCCCAGCGATAACAGCATGAATACTCCAGGGAGCGGCATGGAACGTGGACCATCCGGTTGATGCCACGAATGAAGAAGTAAATGAAAAAAGGACGGTTGCAATCATGATGCCGACCACCATGCGCGGCACTCCTACCGCAAAGAGGTCCCGGAATGCGGAAGCAAAACAGAACCGCCCATACTGCAAACACATCCCGTAGATAAATCCAAACCAGAGATAAGCGGAAAGGTAAATGTAATACTCATGCATGGCGTATGTGCCAATGCTTACCAAAGAAAAAAAACCGACAATCACAAAAATCCACATCCGGTTTTTTTGTGATACCGTATCCTCAATGGACCTGCTCTCGCTGCAGCAATCTGCTGCCTTGGGATTTGTTATTGTCTGTGTGACTATCGCCTCCACCTGCAACCTCCTTTTCTTTTTCCTGGTTTTACTTTTTGCAGACAAATGCATGCCGCTGTGTTTGGCAAAATTATGATTCTTGCCTTGCAAGGCTTATGCCACATTGTGGTATGTGCCCTTGCTTGGTAAACTGACTGAATCTCTTTGTCTCCTATGAGGCCTGGACAGGTTGTTTTTATGTATTTTGCAGCCAGTTGTTTTGCTCAGGACTTAGGCAGGAGATGATCGCTGCGTGTCCCGATCGGGACACCTTGCACAACAGGATTGTCCCGATCGGGACAAAGTGTATGTAAATTACAGAGGCTGAAAGACAGAAATCAAAGTCTGGTATCGGAAAACACCTGAGCTTTTAGTGAATTGCCGGAGCAGAGTGGCAGCGGGGTATTTCTTTTTCAAGTCATGGGGAATATTGAAAATTGGTTCACTGGCAATAATTACCAGGGGAAGTTTCAGGCCAGAAAACTTATTGAGCCTATGGTAATCCGGTTGCTGGAGTTCCCAGGTAAACCGCAAGGAGACGTTTTGTGCTTTCTGGAGTCCTTCAACAGAATTCCACGATTGTTCCTGATATATTATCTTGTCGGTATAAAGGTCAAGAATGGGGACTGCAGCAGATGTATTACCCACGGAACGGCCCTGGGGCAGACAATATATTTCTACAGCTTCCGAAGTAAGCGTATCCAGGAATGTTCCCGCATCTTTGAGGTTTGCCATACTTGTACTATCCAGGAAAGGCTTGTACACAAGGAGCGCGACAACCACTGCCGTCACCATAGAGCAGTATGCAATATATCTCCGCACCTGATTATGAGGAATTGCCTGTAGGCCGTATGCACCTGTCAAAGCCAGAAAAGGGAGAAGGGGAAGTAGATAGCGCACCCTTTTCAGCTCAAGAATAAATACCAGGGCAACAAACCAGCCCAGAATCAGTATCTTCCTGTCACGTTTGATGAGAGCCCGGTAAATCCCGAACAGGGCGGCAAGTATTATAAAAGGATGGGCCTGAAAGAATAACGCTGACAGGTATCCTTCCTGCCAGCGTTTTAACCCGCCTAACTGATAGGTGCGCAGGATATGGAGCTGCTGCAGGATAACCGGCCCCTTCCAGAGATACATAATGCCCAGCAGACAGAAAGTCAGAAGCGCCACGACCATGGAACGTTTCAATACGGTCCGGGGATGCGAATTCATCCTGATGTATACAATGATGCCCAAGACCCCAAGCATCGGCCAGGTTGAATACTTGCTGCAAAGGGCCAGAAAAATTGCCATGGCAGAGGCAGAAGACCACAACAAGCCACCCCTTTGAAGGGTGTACAGAAACACGCAAACTGCAAGCAGCAGAAAAAACATGGTGTGGATATCGACCAGCATGAGGGGTACCTGGGTAAAAAGATACGGACTTGCCATGATAAAGATGCCGCCAATGAATCCGGTAGACCCTTCCCAAAGCTGTCTGCCTGTCAAATAAGTCAGCACAGGAATAAATGAAAAAAGCAAACCGTTATACATTGCGATTACTATTTTTTCCTCACCAAGCAGTTTAAAAAGTAGACCATATATAAAAGATATCAGCGGCAGATCAGTCCATGGCTTTATTTCCCTGCCCCATTCGCGGAAAAATTCTTGTATACCATGCTGAGCCAGATATTTTGCCTGCAGAAAGTATCGTGCTGAATCAAGCAGGATTTCAGGGCTGTTTAAGAATGGCAAAGTGCTGAGCATTGCCGAAACGAACAAGAAAATTACCGGGTACTTTTCCGGCAGGAGAGCCCTGGATAAGGGTATAAGCAGCAAAGCCGCTATTATTACAGGGATAAAAACCCTGGCCGGTTCAACTCCTGCAAAAACCCAGCGCCAGCTTGTCAAAGTGGACATATCCAGTGAACGGCAGATGTATTGCAGTGGAAAAGCCAGGAGCGTCATGAAGAGGACAAGGAGAAGCCATTCTGTTTTCGAGAGATTGTGCACTATATTTATAGCCTATATTTTTTCTTATGATGATGCCTCAGGCCTCTTCTCATTATTCTTAAAAATATTACTTCAGCGGCCGGGGTGTAAATTCCTGCAGCTGGCATTCTCTTTGCAAACCTGATGCCATAAGTACTTGGCTGCAAAGAGGCGCGTTGGCTGACAATGCATTGATGCGGCCACTTCTTTTTGTTTAATTGTTACCAGTCTGTTAGACTGGATTGTCCCAAATGGGCCAATTTCATAACACGAGAGAAAAATGGAAGATATCTATTCTGTTGCAAACAATATGTTGTCGGAAGAATTTCTGCTCAAATATCATAACGTTGAGGAAATACTTATCGGCATAATATGTTTTTTGATCGCACTCAGGGCATTCAGGGCCAGCGGCTTTAAAATAAGCGCGGACCAGGTCAAAAGCAGCAGGATATTTCTTGTGGGTGCCAGCTTTATTATCCTGGGAAGCAGCAGCCTGATCCATGCCTTGATCCACGCCACACATTCTGACCTGAATCTTCTTTACCATACACTTTTGGGTTACAGTCTTGGACTTTTCATCCTGATCATAGCTATTTCCGTTGAAAATCCGCAGAACAAAATTGCCCTGCCGCTGCTCTACATCCCGTTGCTGGCATTAATACACCCCATGGCCTATGAAAAGTTTCCTCTTTTTGGACAATTCCGGCCACTTGTCTGGATTTTGATCGCCTATCTCTCCGGCATTGTCTGCATGCTCTATATCGGCACATTTTACCGCAGGAGAAGCAAGCAGTTCCTGTTTTCGGCAGTTGGCCACCTTATAATCTGTATCGGTGCAATTTTTCTTTTCTTCCCCGCTCCTATTGGGTCCACGGTCTGGCTCCATGGTCACATAATGAGACCCCTTGGGTTTATAATTTTATTTTTCAGTATGAGCAGGGCGGAATTACTCAAAATGGAGGGATCTATCCTCTACAGGGCACTGGCTGCGTTTTCCATTCTTACCGCGATCCCGCTTCTTTTTTTTGGGACCTTTGTGTTTTACGATAATATTTCCCCGGTAACCATAATAGGCCGCCGATTTATCATTTTTCTTCTCCTTCTCATCACCCTTATATCCGGCCTCCTTTTCGGCCTGGGCATGATAATCAGGTTAATCCGTCCGATTCTGCAGCTGAAGAACTCAGTTGACGGGATGGTGGGAGAGGGAAAGGTGCAACGCATCCCTATCCAGAGTAATGATGAGATAGGGGAACTTTCGAATGCCTTCAATGAAATGTTAAACAGGCTGGATAACGCCATAGAGGAACAGGAGAGGATGTGCCGGCTGGCTGCAACCGGTGAACTTGCAGCAACCCTGGCACATGAAATAAAGAATCCGCTCAACGCCATAGGCGGCGCAGCGAATTATATAGGCAAAAACGTTAAGGGCAGCCTGATTAAAGAGTTTGTAACAGTTATCGCCAGCGAGGTTTCCCGTATAAACAACCTGACAAGCACCTTGCTGAGCTTTTCCAAAACCGCTGAACCAAATCCTCAACCTGCAGATCTCAACAAATGTGCGCAAGAGGCCCTCTACTTGCTAAGCAAAGAAACCCCCGATCTTAGGGTGACACTGAATGAAGACCTGGCAGCAGACCTGCCGCAGGTTGAATGCGATTATAACCAGATCAAGCAGGTTATTATCAATCTCTTGATAAACGCCCTCGATGCTGTTGATGAACAGGGCAGAATAACAGTAAGAACCTGGCACAAAAAAAACAAAACATACCTTGCCGTCGAAGACAACGGCAAGGGCATTTTGCCGGAAATTATCCACAATATCTTTAATCCGTTTTTTACAACCAAAACACGCGGCACTGGTCTCGGCTTGGCCATATCAAAAAAAATTGCCCGGGAACACGGAGGTGACCTGAAGGTTGAGAGCACTCCGGGAAAAGGCAGCACCTTCACCCTTATGCTAAATGATAGGAGACAGGTTCATGATGCGCAATATTCTAATAGTTGACGACGAAGTTAATTCACTGAAGGTATTGTCTGCTGCCCTGAAAAAAGGCAACTCAGAGGTTGATACGGCACTTTCAGGGGAAGAGGCCCTTGGGCTGATAAAAAAGAAGAAATACAACCTTATTATTTCCGATTTCAAAATGGGGGGCATAAGCGGAGAGCAACTCCTCGAAAAAACAAAGACACTCCTGCCGGATGCACCTTTTATTCTTCTCACAGCTTATGGCACGATTGAACTGGCAGTAAATGCCATGCGTAAAGGCGCCTATTCCTATCTCACTAAACCGGTCAACCTGAACCTGCTTGAATCAATGGTCAATGATATTCTGGTTAACGATACTTCACAAACCGGCAAAGCAATCCCGGCTAAGCTTGAGTTCATGAACATTATAGGCCGGACTCCTGCCATGCAGGAAGTGTTTTCCCTGATCAAGAGAGTGAGCAAGACAGATGCCAATATTCTCATTCTGGGAGAATCGGGGACCGGCAAGGAACTCGTTGCCAGGGCAATCCATTACTCGTCCCTGCGGGCTGATAAACCCTTTATCCCGATTGATTGCACGACCATTCCTGCAGAACTCATGGAAAGTGAACTGTTTGGTTATGAAAAGGGGGCCTTTACATGCGCAGTCGAGCGCAAATTGGGCTTGATAGAGATGGCACAGGGGGGCACAACCTTCTTTGATGAAATAGGCGACCTGGATTTCGTACTCCAGAAGAAACTGCTTCGTTTCCTGCAGGAAAAGGAAATAAGGAGAATTTCAGGCAAAGATAAAATTAAGGTGGATGTCAGGGTGCTTTCCGCCACAAACAGAAACATTGAGGAATCCCTGAAGAATGATGAGTTCCGGTCAGACCTTTACTACCGGCTTAATGTCATAACGATTCGTATTCCTCCCCTGCGGGCTAGAACTGATGATATCACTTTGCTGGCAAATCATTATCTGCAACATTTTCGGGAAAGAAACAAGAAGGACATCCGCGAAATCGATCCTGAAGCCCTGAAAGCCCTAAAAAGTTATGACTGGCCCGGCAATGTGCGTGAATTGGAAAATGTAATGGAACGGGCAGTCATTCTCTGCCCGCATGACACCATAAATGTTTATTGCCTGCCCAAGAAAATGCAAATGATTACCGGTGAAGAATATACTGAGGTCAGGGAATTCAACCTGCCTGAAATTGAAAAAAGAACCATTATCAAGGCCCTTGATAAAACATCCTGGAATCAATCCAGGGCTGCGGCACTTCTTGGTATAAGCCGTAAACAGCTGCGGACCAAAATGAAAAACCTGGAATTACTCCCCGTTTCTGAAAAATGAAAAGCCTGTAGTCAACCACATTATATCATTAATTTTTTAAGCCGGAGATTAGTTCCGGCTCCTGGTTGTTTATTAATAATTCCCCCTTTAAAATATAGATTACGCTTGACACCTTGTGTGATGGACTGGCACAATTTTACCGGGCGAGATTAATTTTTAATGGCAAGGAGGGCATGTCATGAAAAAAACAGTACTCATTATTCCATTGGTCGCATTTCTTGTATTGCCAGGAAGTTCACTTGCGGTCAAGCATGGTGATGCCGGTGACATGGAGAACCGTCAGCCGGCCACAGCTCCTGAACTCCATATTATTGCCTCAGAGTTGGCACAAGAAAAAATGCTGGAAATGTTACTGCTGAAGCTCAATGACCCCGATCCATTTGTACGGGTGGAGGCTGTTCAGGGCCTTGGAGAGATACAAAGAGAAACATCCCTTGTCTCATTATGCAACTGCCTCACAGATGAAAATCTCTATGTCCGGGCCTATGCGGCAGAGGCACTGGGCAAGATTGGCCGGGTAGACATTTCTCTTACCCTGTCAAGGCTGCTTCCAGCCCTGGATGACCCCTCAGCCTATGTCAGGGCAACGATGGTTTTGGCCCTGGGAGAATTACAGGATAAAAGGGCAGCCGATTCTATCAGGGAACTTCTGCATGATGAAGATGAAAGCGTCAGGGGAATGGCAGCGTGGGCTTTAAATAAAATAGAGAATGCCCAATAATTTCAATAGTTTTCTGCACAAGGCTGAGGCTTTCTCGGTTGAGCGGTTGATAACCAGAATATGCTTAACAGGATAAGGCTGCTTCATTCAAATCGTTGGCATGCGTTCTGATCGGGATGCGAAAAATTTTTTAAAGCGCTCTAAAGCTGGACCATTTCGAGCACCGCCTTGACAAGATTTTCCGCCCCGGTGCCGATCTGGTCAACCCGGGCATCGAGCATATAGCAGGGGGTAGTAACTATCTTGTGCTCCCTGTCTATGGCAATTTCACCATGGGTCGTTTTTTTATGGGTCGCCCCCATCTTGATCAGCGCTGTTTCTGTTCCCGGATCATGGCCAATGGTTACCGTGATACAGCCCAGTATCTTTGCGACGATCGCAGGAGCAATACATAAAGCACCGATCGGTTTTTCTTGTGCGGCGGTTTCCTTTACAGCTCGGGCGACATCTTCATTCACCGAACAGCCTGGCCCCTCAAAGGCAAAGGTTGAAAGATTTTTTGCCACTCCAAGGCCGCCAGGCATAATGAGTCCATCATAATCTTGGGCCTTATAGTCTTTGAGATTTTTAATATTGCCCCGGGCTATCCTGGCCGACTCGACCAGGACATTGCGGGATTCTGCCATTTCCTGGCCGGTGATAAAATTGAGGACATGGTGCTGGGGTATATCCGGGGCAAAACACTGGTACTCAGCCCCATGTTTATGGATGGCCCAGAGGGTCATCACCGACTCATGGATTTCTGCTCCATCCTTGTTGCCACAGCCAGAAAGAATCACCGCAAATTTCGCCCTGTTCCGCATTGTTGCCTCCTGATTTAAATTAATGACCCTGAATTTAGCGCACCTGTCTTCTATAAATTTTTCAAGCGATATACCTCTGGAAACTGCCTGTGCTGCTCCCTGCAGTCAAGACCGTAACCCACGAGAAAGCCGCTCTGCACTTCAAAACCCACATACTCAGGAGCAACCTCAACCTCGCGCCGCTCTTTCTTGTCAATCAAGGCACAGAAACGGACCGAATTCGCACCGCGCGCCTCAAATAACTGTTTCAGGTACGCCAGTGTATTCCCGGTATCAATTATATCTTCGACAACAAGGATATCCTTGCCCTGGATATCAAGCTCAATGTCCTTGGTAAGGCGCAGCGAGCAAGGACTCGTTTCCATTCCGTAACTTGAGACCCTGACAAAGTCGATTTCTATCTCCCGCTTAATTTCCCTGACAAGGTCCGCAATGAACATAAAAGCACCAGTCAAGATGCCGACCAGCAGCAGCTGGCCCTTCTCGTAATCCTTTGTAATTGCAGCGCCAAGCTCTTTAACACGCTTGGCAAGGTCTGCTTGTGGGATGATAAGCTCTTTTCCCGGCATGATTTCCTTGCAGTGATGAAATAATAGGTTTTGCTGAAAATGTAGTTTCCTTTTTCCTGCAACTCAAGATTTTTCTGGCATCCGGATAATTTCTCCCTGTTTGATTCATCAACCAAATACGATATAGTGACGTGTATGCAATGTTTATCAGTTCAACATTTGTTGATGGATCGAGATTTTTTGATAATATCCGGAAAGCATGAAAAGAATGGTCAATAATACGGTATTTGTCACTGGAACCGATACTGCAGTTGGGAAAACCTATGTCTGCGCCAGACTTCTTGAGTTTTTAAAAATAAAAGGGGTACAGGCAGGTTATCAGAAATGGGTTGCCACCGGCGTCAGTGGTGAAATGCCCGAAGACCTTGCTATCTGTTTAGGTGCAGCCTCCATTTTGCCAGTCCCTGAACTTCTTGAACAGCAGGTGCCCTATTGTTTCAGGTTCCCTGCCTCGCCGCACCTGGCAGCCGAAATGGAAGACAGGAAAGTGGAGCCTGAAGTAATCATTAAAAACTACAAAACCCTGGCAGCCAGGTATGAGTGCCTCATCGTTGAGGGGGTTGGAGGCATAATGGTTCCTTTGCGGCGGGACCTTCTTCTGGCAGACCTGCTTGCCAAGATGCAGCCCAGTACCCTGGTCGTAGCCAGAAGCGGCCTTGGAACTATAAACCATACACTGCTTACCCTTGAGGCCTTGCGCCGCAGACAAATCCCTGTTCTTGGCGTGGTTTTTTCTGACCCGGTGAAACAGGAGGATGAAAGGCTGGTGCAGGATAATATGCAGACCATTGAAGAAATAGGACTGGTAAGGGTGTTTGGCCGGCTGCAGCGGCATCATAATGATACAATGGCGAGAAGTTCATTCATTCCGGTCGGGCAGGCCATTTGGGAGCAAATGCTCCACGTTGAATCCTGAATAAGTGACTGGATATTGCTTATAATCTGCTGTGCAGAGGATGTTTAATTGCTGCCTGAGAGACAGCGTCTCATTATTGCAATACCAGGGCAATATTGAACATGACCTATCTTTGGAGCCTTCGGCTCATTAATCCAGTTATATAAAAAAAATTGTGCTTTGGAAAATTATAGGTAGAACTACTGGTTTTTTTATGATATGTTTTTCGCCTGTTGTATTGACAAAGGATAGTCTATTATGTAATTTCGACAGGTCGCGATGCCTTGTTGATGTGAGTTTTCAATACGGATTTGTTTCTCTAACTATAATATATTATTAGAAAAAGAGGTTTCTTATGTCTGTGACGACCAAGGAAATCACCCCTGCCTTCAATTCTGAAGTAACCAACGTGCAGGGCGGCCAATACCTGAACCGCTGTTTTTCCTGTGGTGCCTGCAGCGGTATCTGCCCAGTAAGCCAGGCAATTTCCGACTTTGATCCCCGCAAGATCATCCATATGGTGCGCATGGGCCTGAAAGACAGACTGCTGAAGTCAGACCTGCTCTGGTATTGCTCCCAGTGCAAGAGCTGTGTTTTTGTCTGCCCACAGGACGTCCGTTTCGCCGAGATCGTGCAGGCTCTTTGGGATATGGCATATGAGCAGGGATATATAACCGACCAGGATATTCTTGATAAGGGGAAAGCTGCCTGGGTAGAACGCGACAAATGCGTATCATGCCTTACCTGTGTCCGGGTCTGCCCATGGGAGATTCCCAAGATAGACGCTGATGGTGTCGCCACCATTGGCATCAGGGATTGTAAGGCCTGCGGGATCTGCGTGGCTGAATGTCCGGCCCAGGCCATCATGCTCAATAAATCCCAGGATGAAATATTGATTGCTGCCTGCGGCAGTAAATAAAACCACTTTTTAGGCTGGAGTGTACAATGAGCGATTTTACACCAAACATCAGAGCATTTTGTTGTCATTACACCTCGCAGCAAACCTGTGCTGAAGGGCCTGAAGGCCTCAAGCAGGATGGTTTTCCCGAAAGTGTTTCTTTATTCCGGGTGCCCTGCACAGGTAAAATCCAGGTCAGCGCCCTCCTGCAGGCTTTTGAGGATGGTGCTGATGCAGTTTATGTCGTGGGCTGTCCTGTTGACAGTTGCCATAATGTCAAGGGCAGCCAGAGGGCGGCCAAAAGAGTGTTGGCTGTTAAAACCGCCCTGCGTGAACTGGACGTGGAAGCTGAGAGGATTGAAATGTTTCACCTGGAAAGGGGATTTCACCCAGAGTTTGTCGCTGTAGCCCAGGAAATGGATAAGAAAATAAAAAAATTAGGACCGAGCCCGCTCAAAGGAGAATCAGCATGATAATTGCAGAGCGTAAGCCTATTGCCGAAATAGTAGAAATGACCAAGGGTCATGAGAAGATCCTGGTTCTGGGATGCCGTGGATGTGTTACTGTCTGCTCCGCCGGTGGTGAAAGAGAGGTTGAGCTGCTTGCCTCACTTCTCCGTCTGGGCGCCAAAAAAGACGGACGCAAGATCGAAGTCCAGGAAGGAAGCCTGGTACGGCAATGCGATAAAGAGTATGTAGACACTCTGGACAACTGGGAAGGCGAGTATGATGCCATCGTTTCAATGGCCTGCGGTGTCGGGGTGAATTTCATCGCAAACCTGCATCCAACCACAGTGGTCTATCCTGGCGTAAATACAACATTTTTCGGGGGGTCACCAGAACAGGGCATTTGGACAGAACAATGTGCCGGTTGCGGCAACTGTGTCCTGCATCTGACCGGCGGACTGTGCCCTGTTGCCCGCTGTGCAAAAAGCTTGATGAATGGCCCCTGCGGCGGTTCACAGAACGGCAAATGCGAAATTCACTCTGAGATTGACTGCATCTGGCAGATGATTCATGACCGCCTCGAGCGCCTTGACCGCAAAGAGCAGATGCTGGAGGTCGCCCCGATCCGTGACTGGCGGACAGCCGGCCATGGCGGGCCGCGCAAAAGCACACGCGACGACCTGACCATCTAAAGGATCATTTATGCCGCCTGTTCTGGCACTTATCGGCAAACCGAACTGCGGCAAGACCACCCTTATAGAAAAACTTATTCCTGCCCTTGCGCACAAAGGGGTTCGAATAGGCACAATAAAACACCATCATGGTGAGATCCAGATGGATACACCTGGCAAGGATACCTGGCGCCACAAGCAGGCGGGCGCCAAGGCCGTGCTCTTGTCCTCCTCCACAGGTATAGGTTTTATCCAGGATGATACAGCTGACAGGCCGGTGGAGGACCTTGTCAACCGCTATTTTCAAAACGTTGACCTGGTAATAGCCGAAGGCTATAAATGGTCCACTCTCCCCAAAATTGAAGTTTTCAAAAGCACGCTTTATGATCAACCATTGCAGGATCCTGGTGAAACACTCATTGCCATGGTCAGCGATGTCCGGACCCGCCCGGATCTACCATGGTTCCTGCCAGAAGATATTGATGGGCTTGTTGCATTTATCCTGGAGAAAACACAGAAAAGGTAAAGCAAATGGAACCGATACAGGGCATAACAGGCGTTGTCCTGGCAGGCGGGAAAAGCAGTCGCTTCGGCCGCAATAAAGCCCTGGCCCTGTGGCGCGGCAAATTTCTCATTCAGCATGTGAAGGACAACCTTGTCGCGGTATTTAGCGATTGTCTTCTGGTTACCAATACACCGGAGCAGTTCGACTTTCTCAACATGCCCATGGTTTGTGACAGGTATCAGAACATGGGGCCATTGGCAGGTATTCATGCTGCTTTGCACCATACTGAAAACCCATGGATCTTTGTAATCGGCTGTGACATGCCGGCAGTAACGCCAGATTTTATTACTTTTCTGTGCGGTATTTCCAGGGAAGGATACGAAGCTGTTCTGCCCTGGCTGGAAAAAGGTGCAGAGCCTCTTTGCGGCCTGTATCACAAAACCGTGATTGATAAAATCGGACTGCAGCTGCAGAAGAAAAGAGCACAGGTACAGGAACTGCTGGAAAAACTGTCGGTGAGAAAGGTAACCGTGGAGGAGCTGCAAGAAGTTGACGGCAGCCTCCAGGTTTTTTCAAATGTGAACCGGGAACAGGACCTGGAAAGCCTGCCTTAAAGCTGGAAATAAACAGATTATAGGCTGTTATTTTATTAATCATTTCTATAATTCTGCACGTAGCGAAATATCAAAAAGCCGAGAGGAGTTACCTGTTGGCTGGCACGGATTTTAGAGGCATTTGCGCGGCAGATGTCAGAACTATATATTTCCCGGCCCTTGCAGAGAACTAAAAAACTGCTGTGCAGTAGTGGCCACAGAAACCTGAATAAACTCTCCCAGCAGCAGAAATGTAACGTAATATGGGACAGTATAACCTCTGCTGCGTGATGGGCATTGCCAGTATCCCAGCGTAATTTCAGGATTGCACCAAGGAAACACAATGGTGAAGTTTCGGTATCAATCGAATCAATCGTAATATGTCTATCGAATTATACAATAACAGTAAAAAAATTATTGATGAAATACGGCACGATGTGAAGTGCTTGACTCTGCCTGCCTTCGGACAACTGCTAACAATTATACCCAATGAGTATTCATCTTATTTGCCTGCAGCCCGGCAATCTGGAAAAGAAATATTAAGGAGCAGCTGTTGCCGCTTCTATTGCTCTTGATATTGGAGCTGTTGACCATAATAGACCAGCTGCCAGGATATAATATCAATGAAATCGAACGATTGCTGTCTCTGGCACAGTTCAGCCTGTAATTCTGAAAGATTTTAGGTTCATGGCAAAAGAAGCGTTGTCTGTTGTGGATTCAAGGACGCTTTTTCCCTCGCATCCAGCTGGCTGGATGGGGATTTTTGTTGACAGCCCTTCTGGGGAGCTATTATAAAATCTTGAGGTATTAATCGGGTTTAATGTTCTGGCTGCTCTCTTTTTAAGTACAGTATAAAAAGCCATAACGTATCATTTTTTCACGGTGTTATAATGATCTGGATCAGGCAATTACCCAGATCCTCATAATATTTGCACGGAGGGAGTTAATGAAAAAAATTATATGTATATTAATGGTCATGGCCTTCATGGCGGCAGGAACACCCTTGACTTTTGCCGAAGAAGGCCCAATGGCAAATCCTCCGGATGAGGAAGTTATCCAGCAAGATGACACTATACAAACACCCAGTGTGTATAAAGAGGGTTTTGATACTGCCGGTGCAAGCGTCTTTGGTGTGACCCTGCTAGGCCTGATTGCGCTCATGGCTGCAAGCGACGACGGAACTTCGCCCACCGGCCATGAAACACCTCCTGCTGCGCACCACTGATTTTGCCCTTATAGAGTGGGTGATCTATGGAAACCTAGAGCTGCGCAGGTCCGGGTTTCGATTGCCAAAGGTGATTAAATCCATGAGGAGGTCTTGGACTTAAAAAAGCAGCGTGAATAAATTTTCAAATCCTGCGCGTAAATTTTTATCAATGTGTCTTGTTATTGAAGCAACGCCGGCATATCAACAAGAGGCACTAACCTGACCGGGGCGAGAAGTAAACTGTCGGTGCCGGTCTTTTACTTCTGGCATCTGGGGCAGAAAAAAGTGGAGCGGCCTGCCATGATTTTTTTGGCAATGGGCGTTGAACAGCAATTACAAGGCAAGCCCTGTTTGCCGTATGTTTGCAGTTCAAGCTGAAAATAGCCGCTTTTGCCGCTTTCGTTGGCAAAGTCGCTGATTGTCGTCCCGCCGCTTGCAATAGCTTTCTGCAGAACCTTCCTGCTGCTCGCCACAATTTTGCTCCAATCATTCATGGTGAGCCTGCTGATCTTTTTGCCAGGATTTAAACCAGCAAGGAAAAGGATCTCACATGCATAGATATTGCCTATGCCTGCAACTTCCCGGCTGTCCATCAAAAAGTTCTTGAGAGGCCTGTTTTTTCCGGCGGCACGTTCTTTCAGGTACCTGGGGGTAAAGTCCCGGCCAAGGGGTTCAGGGCCTAAATTTGCCAGTATTGAAGTATTAGGGTCATTGCCTGGCGCTAGAACCTGGATGAAACCGAACCGCCTGATATCATTGAAACGGAGGTGCATGTTGTTATCAAGCTGCACCAGAAGATGATCATGCTTTGACCGTGGAACACTTGTGGGAAAAAGACCCAGCCTGCCGGTCATTCCAAGGTGGAAGATTAGGTAAGACCCATTGTCCATTGCGATCAGAAGAAACTTGGCACGCCTGCCAACTGATTTGATCCTGGCTCCCTGGATGTACTTTTTCAAGTATTTAATTGGCATGGGCAGACGCAGCTTTTTGTTGGCGCTCTTAATGCCAAGCACTTTGCGCCCTGGCAGATGCTTATGCAGGCCGCGCCGGATAACCTCTACTTCTGGGAGTTCTGGCATGCTATATGGTAATCTTGGTTGTGGTTTTAAAAGTTAGAGCTTGCTCTCCCCTTCCGCAAGATTTTCAAGCCCTGTCCTGTCAAGGATAAAAACCTGCGGACCATTAATCCTGACAAGCCCCTTGATTGTCATCTTGGTAAAAATCCTTGAGAGTGTTTCCGGGATTGTACCCAGAAAACTTGCCAACTGCGATTTGGCGATGTCGAGTGCAAATTCATCGGTACTTCCATTTTTGTCGTTCAGGTAAAGGAGGTAGGAGGCAAGCCTTCCCGGAACCTCTTTAAGAGAGAGGGATTCAATTAAATGGGAAAACTGTTTCAAGCGTTGTGAGAGTGATGCCAGCATATTCATGGCGAGCGAAGGATTATCATGGATGAGTTTTACGAAATCTTTTGTGGGGAAAAAAAAGAGTCTGCTGTGCTCAATGACTTCTGCATTGGCAGGGTAGCGAGACCCTTCAAAAACAGGCACCTCGGCAAAGGGCTGACCCGGGCCAAAAATGTGCATGATCTGCTCCTTGCCATCTGGGGACACCTTGTAGACCTTGACCCTGCCGCTGATCACAATATAAAAGCCTATGCCTTCATCTCCGTCAGAAAAAACCAGTTCGCCCTTTTTGTACTCTTTGTCAGAAACAATTCGGGCGACCTCATCAAGCTGCTGGAGAGATAAACCGTTAAAAATATCTACCTGGGATAAATGCTTTCTGATATCCATACCATTGGCCTGTCAGTTGCCTATTCATATAAAGCTTATTTAGTCATTAGTAGCATTTCTTACCGTAAGTGCTAAAACATAATCCGCAATAAGGCATACGGCAACGCTGCATTTTTCAACGAAAGGATTACCATTTATGCCACGATGCTTCCATGCGAAAATAAGTTTCCAGGAAGTGGGGATCTTGCCTGCAGGCATCTCAAGTATCTCCGTGAGTTCAAGTTCCAGAAATCCGGGCAGGGGACTCTGGTTGGCAACCTTGCGCAAGGCCTCCTTGGCAGCCCACAGCATGGTGAGGGAAGAGCTTTGTGCTGCACTGCGCTCACAATAAAATGAGAGAAGATGCGCTTCACTGGGAGTGCAAAAACGGTCGCGCACCTTAAAAACCCGGCCCGTAACCTTCTGGATGTCTATGCCGCATAGCCCTTTGCTGACCGCCATGGCAGCTGCCAGCTCCCCACTGTGTGAGATTGAGATATCAGGCAAATCACCCTCTTTTTTATCAGGCGCTAAAAATGGCCGCCCGTTTTTGTCTGCAATAACAGCCAGTTTGAGCCAGGGGACAGCATTTTGGTTCCTGGCCAGCATTCCGGCTGCAACATACTTGGCAGCAAAACGCCCGCCAAGCCATTCTCTTTTCCGCTTGTCGGAGGTTAGTTTATTGAGATAAATCTGCTCCAGATTCGAGAGGTAGTGGGTCAAAACATCTTGCTCTGCAAATTTCAGCATCGCTTCCTGAAACCTTTGGAGATTGAGAAGTACATATGTCATGTCATGCTGATATTCCAGCAATTCCCTGACCAGAGGGACAGAAAGATTCTCAACAGAAACGATACAGTCATGACAGGGAAAATCCATATGCCTCTACCACTTATGGGCCCCGGGTATGTTAAAAGGGACAACAAGATTGAAAAGCCCGAGAAATTTCTTGCTATTTGCAATGAAAAAAGTTCTTTTATAATAGATGGTTGTAATATATTTTTAATGATAAATCATATGTTTTTTAACATGTATACATTGCTGCTTTTGGAATAATTCTATGGAATGGCTGGCCAAGGCAACCGCGTTTGATGTTCTGGTGCTTGCGATCTTTCTGGTTTTCCTGATCCGGGGCATCTGGATAGGCTTTATCCGTCAGATTTCCTCATTGGTTGCCATGCTTGGAGGATTTATACTCGCCGGCTATTTTGACAACAATTTTTATCATTTTATTCTTCCTTATTTTAATAATTCCCATACGGCATTTCTCTTAACCTATATTCTTTTGTTTATTGCTTTTTTCTTCCTGATCAAGCTTGTGGGGTTAGGGCTGAGCAAGGTCATGGATATTACTCTTTCGCCTTGGTTTGACAGGGGTATTGGTGGGCTTTTTGGGATTATAAAGGGAATTTTTATTACCAGTCTTATCTTTGTTGTCACCACAAGCTACCTGTCCGGTTCGAATAAATATCTCAAAAATTCACTTGTATATCCATTTCTTGCGCAAAGTTCCAAGGTTATCCTGACATTTATCAGGGACCATGACCTCAGGTCTTATTTTATTCCCAGAGAGCCGGCCATTAAGATTCCTTACCTTGACAAAATATCTGACGAAGTACAACAGCCAGAAGAAACAAAAGCCCTGAAAGCTGGCAACAACTCTGAGGAAAGTGGGGGCGAGACAAAATAGAATAGGACAATTTTGAAAAGGATCAAGATATCTGCGATTGGCAAACCGTTCAAGTTATCAACAGGCAGCAACAAGAAGGTGAAGCAGAGTGCTGGAGTATTGATAAAAACAGTACACCCTTTAACCGTCAGCAGTGTTGGATCCTGACAATACCCCCGCTGCCAACTGACGCACCCAACTATCTAATAATTTCTTTATTTCCCTCTTTAATTCTATTTTGTCCGATACCATGCCGCCAATTTCTGCGGGTCCAAGCCAAGAAGATATCCTATGGTGATTGCCTGATTTATGGCAGTTGTCCGGAGAACTCCCAATTTCATCCAGCGCCTGGGGGAAGTCACTGCAGCCAAAGGAATGATTTTGATTGCCCCCTTGCACTTCAACCTCCGCACCAGTTCAAAATCTTCCATGATGGGCAGATCAGGATATCCTCCCACAGATGAAAACATATCAGCTCTGAGGAAAATTCCCTGGTCGCCATAGGGCATTTGTAGGAGGTGGGCCCGAAGATTGGCCAGCCATTCGATTATGCGCAAAAGGAAACCTTTGCCGTCAATAGAGAGAAGGAAGGCGCCTGCTGCAATCCCTGGCTGGTTTAGGGCATCTTGCACCTGTTCTGCAAAGCCGCAAGGAAGCCGGGTATCAGCATGGAGAAAAAGCAGTATATCGGACCGGGCAGACTGGGCGCCTGCATTCATCTGGACTGCCTTGTTTGTTGAAACACTGATAACTTTTGTGCCCAACGCTTTGGCTGTCTCAACAGTCTTGTCGGAGCTGCAGCCATCGACTACAAGTACTTCTACGCCAGGGAGAGAAAGCAGTTCCGGAAGAAGCCGTGAAAGGTTCTCAGCCTCGTTGTGTGTCGGTATGATGATTGAAATGTTTGAGGTCTTCCGGTCTGTCAACATCACTTAATTTTTCCAAAATTTCTAGGGATAAGCCTTTTTGTGCCGCTATATTAAGGGTTTTTGTCAATACGGTCTCAGTACCCCAGGGGATCTCTTTAAAAAGGGATTGCTCAAAATGGCGTAAGCCGATTAGGTAATACCCTCCATCTGTGGCAGGCCCCAGGACAAGGTCTTTGTGGCGGAGTGATTCAAAGGCTTGTGCCATGTGACGGGCTTGCAGACCAGGACAGTCTGTTCCAATAATAACAACCCGTTTATATGTTTTTTTGAAAGCTGCACCAAAGGCCTTGGCCATTCGTTGACCAAGGTCTCCTTTGCCCTGGACCTGGTACTTGAAATCATGTCCCAGCCATTTCTGTATTTGCTCCAGGCTGCCGCCATCATAGGAGATGATGGCCTCCACTGGACTTAATTGCAGGAATAGTCTGACCTGCAACACGGTATATTCGGTTAGTTTTTTTTGCATCTCTGCCGCCCCCTGGTCACCTAGAGCTCTGGCCAGGCGTGTTTTTGTTGTGCCCGGTTCAGGGTAGCGGGAGAAAACAATTAACTGTTCCTGCGTTTGCCTGCTTTTCATCCTTTGTGGAATTGGTTATGTTAAAATTATTATGCCTTGTTAAATTATTACGCTATGTACCATGAACAGGGAAAAAAGGAAAAAAATCTCTCCTTCTGCCTATAACAAAAGGACTTATCGCCAGGTGATCGCTGCTGATGACCTGGTCTCAACGTATGTTGTGGTCAAGGAGACTGACCTGCACATCCTGGCAGCAAGAAATATGGCTGAGGAAAGCTATCATTTTGTCCACCGTTACCGCAATCAGCTGGAAAATTACATCAACGCTCACCCTGACTTTCTTACAGCCCTTGTGCCTTTGGAGCATGACACCCTGGCGCCACCTATAATCAAGGGAATGTTCAAAGCTGCATCTGCTGCTAATGTTGGGCCCATGGCTGCTGTTGCCGGGGCCATCGCTGAATATGTCGGCAGGGATCTTCTTGATTGCGGCCTGCCTGAGATAATGGTTGAAAACGGCGGGGATATTTTTTTAAAAAGAAACAGGGATTGCGTGGCAGCAATATTTGCAGGCCAGTCGCCACTTAACCAGAAAGTGGGGATCAGGATACCGGCCGCCGTTATGCCGGCTGGGCTCTGCACCTCATCGGGTACAATTGGTCATTCCCTCAGCCTTGGGAAGGCCGACTCCGTTACGGTGCTGGCTCCATCAGCACTCCTGGCCGATGCTGCAGCTACCCGGCTCGGCAATGAGATTTCAGCGGACGGCAGGAAAAGCATCAACGAAGCTCTCTCCGTTGCCAGAAGTATATCAGGGCTTCACGGAGTGGTAATTATCTGTGGAAAACAGATGGGCGTTTGGGGTCAGATTGATCTGGTAGGACTACACTGGAAATAGTTGTTTAAACATGCTATATCCATCGTATTAATAAATTTTAGCGAGGATGCTGATGTCACATATCCAACCCGTGATACTTGCCGGTGGAACAGGTACGAGGCTATGGCCTTTGTCCAGGGAGCTTTATCCCAAGCAGCTTTTAAACCTGACCGGGGACGTTTCCCTGCTCCAGGCAACCATCAAAAGAATTATCAGCCTGCCTGATATGCTGCCCCCTTTGATAGTTGTGGGTCATGAGCATCGATTCCTGACCCAAAACCAGATCGAGGAACTTGGCCTGAAGGATAAAATCACCATTATTCTTGAACCGGTGGGGCGCGATACAGCTTGTGCCATATGTGCCGCAGCGGTTTATGCCCGTGCAAGGCAGGATGAGGATACCCTTCTGCTGGTGCTGCCTGCTGATCACCTGATCAGCAAGCAGGAGGCCTTTCTGCAGGGCATTGATGCGGCAAAAAAACTGGCAGCAGACGGCTACCTGGTGACTTTCGGCATTACACCGCACAGCCCGGAGACGGGCTACGGCTATATTCAAAAGGGAGAAGGAAACAGGGTCCTGTCCTTTGTCGAGAAACCTGACAGGAAAACGGCCGAACGCTACCTTGCCGAGGGCAATTATTACTGGAACAGCGGCATATTTGCCTTTTCCATCAAGACATTTCTGGCCGAGGTAAGAAAACATGCGCCGCAGACCTGCTCATCCATGGAAGAATCCGTAGAAAAGGGCCAAACGGATGAGCCCTTCTTCCGGCTCGATCATTTAAGCATGGAGGCCTGTGCCTGCGAATCAATAGACTATTCATTGCTGGAGAAATCCGATCGGGTGGCCGTGGTTCCGGTTGATATGAACTGGAGCGACATCGGCTCATGGCAGGCCCTCTGGGATGTTTCTGCAAAGGATCCTGATGGCAATGTGGTGCACGGCGATGTTGTATTAGATGATGTCCGCAACAGTCTGGTCCGTGCTGAACACAGGCTGGTGGCAGGTGTCGGCCTGGTAGACACCCTGGTGGTGGAAACTGCTGATGCCGTTCTGGTCGCTCCTCTCTCCAAAGCCCAGGACGTCAAGAAGATTGTAAACCGCATCAAGGCGGATAAAAAAGAGCAATACCGGCTGCACAGGACAGTCTACCGGCCCTGGGGGAGTTATACAGTGTTGGAAGAGCAGCCCCGCTACAAAATCAAGCGTATAACTGTGAATCCGGGTGCAAAGCTTTCCCTGCAGATGCACCATCACCGTTCAGAGCACTGGGTGGTAGTCAAAGGGACCGCCAAGGTGACATGCGGCGATAAAGTCTTCCTTGTGCATGAAAATGAATCGACCTATATATCTGCCGGCCAGAATCACAGGCTGGTAAATGACGGAGTCATCCCCCTTGAGCTTATCGAGGTCCAGAACGGCAGCTATCTGGGAGAAGATGATATAGTCCGGTTCGATGATGTATATGGGCGATAAGGGCTCGCATAATTGCCATGACAAGTAATAAACGGCGCGCAAGACGAATTTCCGTAGAACTTCCAGTCACGGTTTATCTCTATGACAATAAGGGAAAAACCCGGATTGGCGATCCCCTTGCCGGCCGTATCAATGATTTCTCTCCCCTTGGAGCGGTATTGAGTATTCCCGCGATCATGCTCAACGGGAAGCACCTCTTCTATACCTGCAATGACAATCCGGAATACGTACTTGAGTTGGTATTTGAGCTCAGTGATTCTCCGGAAAAAATTATAATTGTTCCTGCCACCCCGGTCTGGTTTGACAGGAATCACGAGTCAGACACAATAAAGTTTGATGTGGGCCTGAAGTTCCTTGCTGATACCAAGAGTCCGGAAATAAAAACGCTGAGCAAGGAGGTATGCCAGGATGAAAAGAGGCTTGTTTCCCTCTGGAAAAGATTCTTTTAGAAGTTTTCAATTCTCTGCCTGAACCAGCAGATGAGCTCATTTCGAGCCCTTGTCAAGTCAAGGTGATATATTTCCTTGGGGAAAAGCAGGTCGGCCACCCCTGAGTCAAAAATTCTTTTTACTTCGTATTCGTCGTGCGAAACATCCTTTTTATAAATGTAATCAAGGTATGTTTTGTTGGTGTGCACGATAAATTCAACGCGCATACCCCCCATGCGGGCAAAGAATTTCATCATCGGGGTGGAGGCGGAGCTGCCAATGTTTGAACTGGTGTGGCTGCTGCCCCCATCAAGGGTATCGGTAATATCTTCAAGGGTCATGAATGATTTTGCCTTGATGGCGCTCTCAGTTAAGTGTTTTTGAAATTGCTTTACCGCTGCTGCAGTATCCAGAACACCCAGGAGGCCCAATTCGTCATCAACTGCTATAGCCGGGTTTTCTTCACCCTTGCGGATCAGTTTCAGGACTTTTGCCTCCGGTGCCTTTTTGCGAACACTGACATAGATGGGAACTTCTTTGCCGCCGAACCGGAAACGTCGGCGCTTGATAAGTGTCAGCTTTTGTCCAGGGTGAGGAGTAATTTTTGCGGCCTCGGTTTCGTTTAAAATTTTAACATCCGTACAGGAAAACTTTTCCGGCTCATGGTGGCTTAGAAGGTAAAAAAGCTTCAGTTCTCCTATTTTGATATCAGGGCTCCAAACGTATCTGTTCAGGAAATGGAGAAATTCCGCAAACTTGGTTTCAATATCTGTCTCACGTTCACGCTGGTCGATTGAGCCGGCAAGGCTCATGAGTATAAGTTTTCTTTTTGCTTCAAAACGGGCTTTCTTGTGATACCGGTTATCGAACATGATAAGCAGCAGATCTACAGGGGAGCTGGCTATATCTATCTCATTGGTTATCTCAATGAAAGGCGAGTAACGCGAAAGCACCTTGTTGTTCAAATAGCGGATAACGGAGTCAGCAGTCTGCGAGTAGCTGTTTACCCTGGAGATGATCTCTCTTTCGCTGCCATGTATGCCAAACATGTTGCCAAGAAGCAGATAAGCCCGTCGATCTGTCTCTTGCCGTTTTTCCCTGTCTTTAATGAGAAGCTGGACATCTGCGTAAGAATTTACATTTAAGAGCTCAAGAACCTGATTGCGGGTTGCCCTGTACTTCGCAACCAGGTTTTTCTGCCGCAGTTCAGAAGCCCTTTTGCGTGACAAGGGATTTAGAACGCTGAGGCCCGGTGGAGTATCCGCAGTGGCAAAAGGGCCGTCCTGGTCCAACAGAGCATATATGGTGTTACCCCAATTTCGCGGCATAATCTTGACCTAAAGGCTTTTGCAGCACGCGGATCATTGCGTCTGACAAACTTGTGAAAAGTTGATTCATTGAAAATGGTTTAATTATTTAATAAGAGAGAAGAAATTGTCAAACAGTTTCGTGAACTGCGTCCGGATAGTTGCTTGGTGTTTCTGGGCATCTTCCAAAAGTTTAGCGGAATTAACCTCCCTGTCCATAATGGTTGCAAGCCATTTGGCGTCCATGGTAAGCCAGTTTTTCACATTAGCCGGGGCGGCTGCATGATTGTCAAACTGCATACCCAGGATATGGGGCCGACCATGCAGTGAAATTGCTTCGATCTGACATTCTGCTGAAGTGGCCAGGATGGTAACAGAGCTTGGAAGAGGCTCCTGAACTGCCTGGCCGTGCCACTTGAACATGGGTATTTGCTGGGGTATATCTTTGAATGCCGGATGGATTTTTCCTGCGTGGGTCAGGAAGCCCTGGATAAAGCCAAGGCTTGATTGAAAATTGGGACCGATTTTTGCTCCCAAGGCTTCAGCAAGCAACTGGTGGCCCAGACAAAAACCGAGATACGGAATATCCTGGGCAAGGGCTTTTTTGATTGTTTTTTTTTCTTCTGCCAGAAAGGGATATATTTGTTCCTGGTCAACATTTGGACCGCCGCCGAGAACAATCATGGCCATGTAACCATCAAGCGCAGGGATCGTTTCTTCCCAGACACGGATTATATCCAGTTTTATTTTCCAGTGTTTTGCAGCACTAAGAAGAAATTGTCCAGGACTCTCCCATGGGTTGTGCTGAAAAACAATTACCTTTCTGGCCATATTCCGATTCGTTGGCAGAGATTATTAACTTATTTACTCAAATGTAAATATCTTTTGTATATTCAAGTTCCGCAGCTGTTGCGATTCGGCTGAATTGCCATTTTTGCTGTAAGTGCTGTTTTTTATGGCAAATGATGGTGAATGCAGCCACATGCTCCCTGGTTAAAGTAGCAGTAAAGTCCTGTTTCGATAATTGCGGTCAGTGATGTGGCTATCCAGACAATATCCATGGAGTCCATTATCGAATCCATGTGTATAATTAGTTCTAATCATTCTGAAGAACAGGAGGCCGGTCGGGGGGAGAGACCGGCCTCCTTGCAAGGGGGAGGAGGAGGAGACCCCTGTTCTGTCCAGACTAGAAAGAAAAGCTTGCCGAGACACCACCGTAGACAAAGTTATCGTCATTGCTGAAGCTTGCAGCGGCAATATAATCTTGGGCTTCACCGCTAAGCGCGAAAGACCAGTAAATCTCAGGGGTAATGGCAAGATACTTGTTAATGGGGAAAGACATGGCTGCTGACAGCAGACCATTATGGAATTCAGAATAGCCGTCATTGTCATCCAGGTAGCCGAATGACAAGCCAAGATCAAGGCCATACTTTTCAGCTATCATGAAGGTGTGGCTGAAACCCAGGTTTGCGTACCAGGCGCCGGCAAAGCTGTCGGTGTCGTAGTAGATCGTAAACGTAGGAGCAAGCAACACGTCATAACTTATGGTGCCGTAAAATTCCTGCGTGTCATCTGTGCCATCAAGTGCATAATATATCCAGCCTAACCCATAGCCCAGTTTTTCATAAGCGCCATCATATGAGAGAGTAAAATCTGTTTCATTCCACTTGTGTGAGTCAGTGCCATATAACTCGGTATCAAGGTTGGCCCAGAGGTTGGCGCTGAACCCCTTGTAGGAGGCGGTTAGTGAAGGCTGGATGACAATAGAGTCATCGCTTAGTTCAAAACCGCGCCAGACGTATTTTGAGTAGAATCCGATTGAAGCGTCGGCTGATGGTACTCCTTCCTCTGCCA
>Ga0209536_100002689_pt1 | contig 28992 bp, 24 predicted proteins | sample DeeMarSeWOR28_12_FD_187461 | JGI IMG/M metagenome (GOLD analysis project Ga0209536, IMG submission 187461) | Marine sediment microbial communities from White Oak River estuary, North Carolina - WOR-2-8_12 (SPAdes) (version 2) | ecosystem: Environmental > Aquatic > Marine > Intertidal zone >...
TGCTGGCGGTCATGCAGGCGCGGCCACCGAAGCCGTCGACAACGGCGCGGATACGCTGGTCATCGGTGGCGACGATGATTTCGCTGGCGCCCGCCTGTTGCGCCGCGCGGTAAACCCACTCGATCATCGGCTTGCCGTTAATCGCGCGCAGCGGTTTACCGGGGAGGCGCGTTGACGCGTAGCGTGCCGGGATAACTATGCGAAAATCGACCATCGGATCAGCCCAGCGCCTCGATCTCTTCACTGCTGAGTTCGCGCGCCTCCTCGGGCAGCATCACCGGTATGCCATCGCGGATCGGGTAAGCCAGCCGTGCCCCACGGGATAGCAGCTCCTGGCGTTTCGCGTCGTAAATCAGCGGTCCCTTGGTCACCGGGTCGACCAGTATATCGAGTAGATGTTTATCCATGACGTCGCTTCTCCAGCAGTTGAATAATCTGTTCGCTCAATTCTTCGCTCAGTTCGATCTCGAGCGGCACCACCCAGACATCATCGCGCGCAATACTCTTCAGCTTGACCGCGTCCTTGTGGGTCACCAGGATCGGCAACGGCGGCGCCAGGTTGAGCTCATCGGCGCTGAATTCATGGTGATCGGGATACTCGTGTTCGATGACGTCGATCCCCATCTGCGCCAGGCTGGCAAAGAATATCTCCGGGAATCCGATTCCAGCCAGTGCGTGCACCTGCCTACCCTGAAAATCGCTGATATTGCATTTCTTCTCGGGCTGCAGCAAGTTCCACACTTCACCCAGTGATTCGACCACCTGGTCACTTTCCCGATTGATGATGATATCAACCTGTTGCAGCCGCGCGCGCGGTTCACGCAACGGGCCCGCGGGCAGGATAAAACCATTCCCCAGGGCCATCATCCGACATACCGCGATTTCGATATCACGCTGCAGGGCATAGTGCTGCAATCCATCATCGGAGAGGATCACGTCGACCTCGGGGTGTTGCTCCAGTATTCGCCGCGCAGCACCCACCCGGTTTGCGCCGACGCCTATGGGACAGCCACAGATTTCCGACATCATATTGGCTTCGTCACCGACCGCATTACTGGTGAGCCCGTTGTGCAACAGCTGAATCGTCTGTTCGTGGCCGCTCTTGTAACCGCGCGTGATGATTCCCACCCGGTAACCGCGGGCCTGCAGCAACCGGTGCAGCGCGGTGACGATCGGCGTCTTGCCGTTGCCACCGAGGGTGATATTGCCGACCACGATGGTAGTCACCGGAAGTTTGTAGGACTTCAAGATACCCATTCGATAGCCCAGTCGGCGCAGGCTGGCTGCCAGGTAAAACAGCGCTGACACCGGCATCAACAGTAGCGAAAGCGGATTTATCGACCACAGCCACCAGCCCTGGCGGCGCTGGGTCGACTGGTTGACCCAGCTGTTCATCAGCGTCTTATTCAACACCGGGGAACGCTTGATGCGAGGTTTATTGCCGCCCTGCAGGCCGAGATCGGCGCTGTCGCGGAATTGCATGGAATGCAGTTTCTGGTAGATACCCTTTTGCCCGAGCAGTTCTGCATGCGTACCCTGCTCCAGGATCCTGCCCTGATCCATCACCAGGATGTGATCGGCATGCTCGATGGTCGAAAGCCGATGCGCGATCACCAGGGTAGTGCGATTTTCCATCAGGTGTTCGATGGCATGCTGAATATAGCGTTCCGACTCGGTATCCAGCGCCGAGGTCGCCTCGTCCAGAATCAGGATCGGCGCATCCTTCAGCAGCGCGCGGGCGATGGCGATCCGCTGGCGCTGACCGCCCGACAGCAGCACCCCCCGCTCACCCACCTCGGTGTCCAGCTGGTCCGGCATTTGCGCGATAAACTCCCAGGCATAAGCCTGCTTCGCTGCCTCGACAATCTGCTCCTCGGTCACCTTGTCGGCAATGCCATAGGCAATGTTGTTGCGAATCGTATCATTGAACAGGCGCACGTCCTGGCCAACATAGGCCACCTGGCGACGCAGATCCGCAATGCGATACTGGTCCAGGCGCACGCCATCAAGGCGCACTTCGCCACTATCGTACTCGTAGAGCCGCGGGATCAGGTTGACCAGGCTCGACTTGCCGCTACCGGAACGGCCAACGATGGCCACGGTGGTGCAGGGTTCGACTTCAAAGCTGACTTTATCGAGCACGCGTTGCTCGCTGCGGCGATAGCACAGCACCACGTCTTCGAAGCTGATGCGGCCCTCGGCGCGCTCCAGTTCGACCGTGCCTTCGTTGCGTTCGCTGTCGAGCGAGGTGAATTCGAAGACGCTCTCGCCCGCGGCGATTCCCTTTTGAATGCTGGCATTGATCGACGACAGCACGCGCATCGGCGCAAGCAGCATGGTCATCGCGAAAATGAAGGAAACGAAGTCGCCGGTGGAAATCACGCCGTGCATCGAGTCGGAAGTGGCAAAGGCGACGATGGAGGCAAAGGCGACGGCCACGATCAGCTGGATTAGCGGCATGCTGATTGCCTGCACCACGGTCATTTTCAGATGCAGCCGCAGATTGTTCTGATTTACCTTGATAAACTTGTTGCGCTCGAATTCGTCGCCACCGAAAATCTTGACGATACGGTTCGCGTCGACGACTTCCTGCGCTACCTGGGCAACGCCCCCCATCGACTTCTGGATGCTCTTGCTGAGCTTGCGGAAGTGGCCGGATATCCTCACCACGATGAAGAATACGAGCGGCCCGGCAACCAGGAAAATCGCGGTCAACTGCCAGTTTAGCCAGATCATGTAGGCGAGTAGCACGACGATGCGCAGCGTATCCTGAATGAATACGGTCAACGAGGTCGACACCGACTTGGCGACCTGTTCGACGTCGTAGGAAAAGCGCGTGACTATCGCAGAAGTGGACGATTGATCATACTCATCGCTGGTCAGCGTCAGCAGTTTTTCAAACATCATGGTGCGCAGCGTGTTGATGACGTTGCGACCGATGTAATCCATGCAGTAACTGCGCATGTAAATGGCGAACATGCGCACGATGAAAACAACGACGATCATTATCGGAATGAGCTTGATGATGGTCTCGTCACGCTCGATGAAACCATTATCCATCAACGGCTTCATCATGTAGGCAAAAGCCGCGTCCGATGCCGCGAAGATCACCATACCGACGACTGCGACCGCAAAATACCCCTTGTGTTCGAACGCGAGCCCGAGCAAGGCGCGGTACGCCTTCATACCGGTCAGGTTGCCTTTAATCTCTCTCACTGATTCAGAATCTCGCTAGCGGTAATGACCGGCTATTCGATGGGGCGGGTAGTTGCGATTGAAACCTGTGGCAGGCCGAGCTGACCGACTACATCCATAGCGGTGACCAGCGACTGCACCGGGGACGCCGCGTCGGACTGTATCACGATCGGTAATTTACCGTCGATCATAGTACGCTCCAGTGCGGCCCTCAGGGTCGCGCTGTTGTTATTGGTGAGTTCGCGCGAGTTGACGTAAAACATGCCCTTGGCATCGATCAGCAGGTTGACTTTCCGCGCCGACTCCGCGGACTGGGTCTGGCTCGCCTGGGGAAGATTGATTTTCAATTGTGAAGTGGTGTCGAAAGTGGTCGATACCATGAAAAATATCAACAACAGGAACACCACGTCGATCAAGGGCGTCAGGTTGATACTGACGTCTTCTTCGGGATTGCGGCTGGTAAATTTCATCCGTCAGGCCAGCCGCTTGCGCTCGCCGTGCAGAAACTCGACCAGCTTCATCGCCTCCTGTTCCATCGCCACCACCAACTCGTCGATCTTGCGCTTCAGGTGCCGATGGAAAATCAGGCTCGGGATCGCAACCGTCAATCCGGCGGCGGTGGTAATCAGGGCTTCCGAAATCCCGCCGGCTAGCTGGGCCGGGTCACCGATGCCGATGACGGTAATCGCGGTGAACACGCGAATCATGCCGATGACCGTACCCAGCAGCCCCAGTAACGGCGCGATCGTCGAAATCGTGCCCAGGGTATTCATGAAGCGTTCCATTTCATGCACCACGTGGCGGCCGTTTTCCTCGATGCTTTCGCGGATCAGGTCACGCGACAGGTGACGGTTGATCAACCCCGCCGCCAGCACCCTGCCCAACGGCGAGCCATTCTCGATCTCGCTGATGTGCTTGTCGGTGAGCGCATCATTGTTGAGCAGGTTCCAGATGCCGGTAAGCAGCTTCTCGGGAATGACCTTCTTTTGCCGCAGAGTCCACATTCTCTCTACGATAATGGCCACGGCGATGACCGAACACAACAGGATCGGAATCATCAGCCAGCCTCCTGCCTGAACCAGTTCAAACACGCGTGCTTCCTCAGAAATAAATGCCGCACATCATACTGTGGCGAACGGTTTTTTACCATCGCCGCCAGAGTCGCCGCGGCGGTTCGCGCATCGTCGTCACCTGCAACGTTTGCGCCTGGCTGTAAATGTGCACCGCGCCGTCGAGATCGCTACGGTACAGCGCCACGTTCCGGGCCCGGTAGCGCGCCTGCACGGCCGCCGTGGGGAAACCCCAGCGATTGTTGCGCGCCAGCGTAAATACCGCGAGTGCTGGCTGCACGCTGTCGATAAACGCCTGGCTCGACGATGAGTCACTGCCATGATGTGGTGCCAGCAGTATGTCCGCGGCCAGCGCAGCGCCGTAAGTTTCGATCAGCCTGTGTTCCTGCATGGTTTCGATGTCGCCGGGAATCAGTAGACGGTGGTGACCGATAACCTGTAACACGCAGGATCGGTTATTGGTGCTGCGGGCAAGTTCGTCGATGTCGAGAAAGCGAAGCAGCACGCCATCCCAGCGCCAGTCGGGAAAACCGTGACAGGACCGCACCCGATGCGACAGTGCATATCGACTGCGCAACTCCGCGGGTGTGCCACTCAGCAAGCGCGCCGGCTGGTAGTCATCGATAAATGAATACAACCCGCCGCTGTGATCCTGGTCGACGTGGCTTGCAATCAGCAGATCGGCGCGCTCGATACCAAGCTGGCGCATCACCGGCAACAAGGCCATATCGGCGGCGCTGTAGCGCGCCTTGCGCCCTGGCCCGAAATCGTACACCAGGCTGTGATGGCGGGTGCGCAGCAACATCGAGCTGCCCATGCCCACATCGAGGATGCGCAACTCGAACTCACCCGGTGCGAGCAGTGGTGGTTGCCAGCACAACAGGCTCGCCAGTATCGCGAGCGCGACTCGATGACGCCCGGGTAATGCCGGCAATAGCAGCAGCACAACGGCGACCAGGGCGAGTATCACCAGGGCCGCTGGATAGGCGGCGACGCTGCGCGCGTGCAGCCCCAGCGACAGCAAAAAATCCAGGTAGTCGATGAGGTATCCAAGCAGGCGGTCTGCAAGGCCGAACAACAGGCCGGCCAGGCCGGGCGCGAATACCGACAGCAGACAGGCGCCTAACACCAGCGGCAGAATCGCCAGGCTAAGCGCGGGAATCGCCAGCAGATTGGCCGGCAGCCCGGCGACATTCAACTGGCCGAATATCAATACACCGAGCGGCGCCAGTAGTACCGTGAAAAAACACTGCAGAATCAACAGCTGGCGCCATCCGCTCATTCCGCGCGGCATGCGAAACTGCGTGAAAGCAATGATCAGCAACGCGCCGAAGCTCAGCCAGAAGGAGGCCGAGCCCACCGATGGAGGATCGATCAGCAAGATCAGTATCAACGCCAGCAGGGTCGACTGCAGCAAGTTGATCTGGTGATTGAACTGCCGCGCGAGCAACACCACGCCGAGCATGATGAGCGCGCGCAAGGTCGGCAGGCTAAAACCGGCGAGCGCCGAGTACGCAAAAGCGGCCAGAAAGGCACTGAGCGCCGCCAACTCATTGCGGTTGATGGCGAATCGATAGGCAAATGCTCGCCACAGCCAGTACCCCAAGGCATAGAACAACATCGCAACCATACCTACGTGTAAACCGGAAATGGCGAGCAGGTGCGCGGTGCCGCTAGCCTGCAATAAATCGCGAGCACGCGAATCGATGTCGCCGCGGTAGCCGAGCGCCAACGCCTTGATCAGTCCCGCATGGCGGCAGGTGGCGCAATCGCGCTCTATATTCGACGCGAGCCGGGCTCGCAACCCTTGCAGGTCGAGCAGGGACGCGGCAGCGAGCCGGCGATTATAGGCGGAGCTGACGACATAACCGCTGCTATCTATGCCCTGCAGAAATTGCCTGGCCTCGTAGTCAAATCCGGCGGAATTCAGGCGCCCGCGCGGTTGCCGCAGACGCACCATGAATTGCCAGCGCTCGCCGCTGCGGGGAATCTGTTCGCCCTGATACCAGTTCAGCCGCAACCGCCGCGGTAATGGCGCCGGATAGGCGTCGATATGTATATCCTCGAGCAACAGGCTGACGCGATCGACCTCGATGCGCGGCAGGTCCGCAATTCGCGCGCTCAAACGCACGCCGCGATCTTCGAAACTGGCCGGCAGGCGGTGTGACAGTTGCCGATGAATCACGGCGTTGCTCCACAGCAGGCTTGCCGCCAGTAAACACAGGAAGCGATAGCGCGGACAATAGCGGGCAAACAGCAAAAACAACGGCAGGTAAGCCGCCCAGAAGATATCCGTCGGCTGATTTCCATATAATGCGAGTAGCGCGCCGATCAATATGGCTAACGCGTATTGAGGCATGCGATCCCTGCCCTCTTTTCCCTGTTATGCGATCCAATTCTTTGCAGAATATTGAATTAGTGCGGATAATACAACGATCATGGCACGGAAGATTTTGCGCAAATTCCTGCCACATCCCGACGTCATTGTTAAGAATCGCTGGATCAAACTACTCGGCCCGCGCCTACAGGAACCGTCGTTGTGGCATATAAATCGCCGCTCCTGCTCGCTGGCAGTTGCGCTGGGGATGTTCTGCGCCTTCATTCCGGTCCCGTTCCAGATGCTGATTGCCGCCGTAGGCGCGGTCCTGCTACGCGTCAACATCCTGGTTGCGGTTCCCGTCGTCTGGGTCAGCAACCCGGTCACCATGGGACCCATGTATTACTTCTGCTACCTGATTGGCGCGGAAGTGCTGGATTTACCGCCGTCCCATTTTCACTTCGAGCTCAGTTTCGAGTGGCTGCTGAACGGGCTGGCCGACATCTGGCAACCCTTCCTGTTGGGCTGCCTGATCGTCGGGTTGATCAGCTCGCTGGCGTCATACGCGCTGGTGCGCATACTCTGGCATCTGCACATTCTGAGCCACATCAGGGAACGCGCCCGCCGTCTGCACAATCGGCGTCGCGCCAGGCCGCCCGAACTGTGAATCCATTCTGGGTGGTTGTGCTGACCCTGACAGGCGTTTCAGCCGGCAGTGGATTATGTTTCTGGTTACTACACAAGGCGCAGGAAGTGCACGCGTCGGTGTGGATTCTGCAGCATGTGATCTGCCCGATGATTCGAATCCTGGTGCTGCTGTTCGTCGTCAGCCTGATTTATCCGGCGGTCGACATGCAAACCAGCAGCCTGCAGTTCTGGCAACTTCTGGGGCAGCAGGGGCAGTTCAATAACTTACTCAATATAATGTTTTTCGCCGGCCTGTTACTGGCCTTTCTACCGCTGGTCAGCCACCCTGTGTTCGCCCTGCCGATTCAAAGCATCCTGACCATAGCGCTGGTGTTCAGCTGGCAGTACGCCGAAATGGTCGACAGGCTGCAATTGCTGCCGTCGCTGGCAACCTCGCTCAAGATCATAGGCTACATGCTGCTGGCCTACTTCGTCACCCGTGAGAGCAGCATTCACCTGTCGCGCTGGCTGGATCATCGCTTCCACATCGAAGGCAGCATTCGCCTGGTGTCGGACGCCACTTACCTGGTGCTGCAAATTCCGGTGATGCTGATTTACTGCAGTTTCCTCGCGCAACAGCTACCCGGCTAGGACGTGCTCAAACCTCGGCGCTGAGCAGGCCATCCTGCATGCGCCAGCGATGCTGCATGCGCGCGGCTATGTTCAGGTCATGGGTGACGACCACCAGCGCGGTTTCGATCTGTCGATTCAGATCCAGCATCAGTTCGAGCATTTGCGTCGCGGTCTGCTGATCGAGATTGCCGGTTGGCTCGTCCGCCAGCAGGCAATCCGGCCGGGTCACCAGGGCCCGCGCCAGCGCCACGCGCTGGCGTTCGCCGCCGGACAGCTCGCCCGGCTTGTGCTCGGCGCGCGCCTCCAGCCCAACCTGTGCCAGCCAGTCGTGCGCCTGCCGCCTGGCGACGGCAAAACGCTCGCCACGGATCAGCAGCGGCATGGCGATGTTTTCCAGCGCGGTGAACTCGGGTAACAGGTGATGGAACTGGTAGATAAAACCGAGACTGCGGTTACGTAATTGGCCGAGCTGCGCTTCCGACAGCCGCTTGAGGCTCTGGCCGGCAATACAGATTTCGCCATCGCTGACGTGATCCAGCCCGCCCAACAGGTGCATCAGGGTCGACTTGCCGGCTCCCGACGCGCCGAGGATTGCGTGGCTTTCACCCGCGGCGACGCTGAAATCGATACCGCGCAGCACCTCGACGTCGAGCTTACCCTGGCGAAAACGCTTGTGTACCGCGCGCGCCTCGATCACCGCGCCCGGCGTGGTTCCGACTTCACTCATAGCGCAGCGCTTCGGCCGGGCGGGTGCGCGAGGCGCGCAACGCCGGGTAGAGAGTGGCGATGATCGAAATACCAAAAGACAACAGTGAAATTCGAATCACGTCCGACTGCTTCATCTCGGAAGGCAGGTCGGTGATCGGGTAGACACCGCGCGGCAGGAACTGGGTGTGAAAGAACTGTTCCAGCGCCGGAATGATGGTATCGATATTCAACGCGATCGCCACCCCGCTGGCGAGCCCCAGCAACATGCCGACGAGGCCGATCAGCGTACCCTGCACCATGAACACCCACATGATCGAGGTCGGTGACATGCCCAGCGTGCGCAGGATGGCGATATCGGATTGCTTGTCGGTGACCACCATTACCAGCGTCGACACGATGTTGAAGGCGGCCACCGCGACGATCAGCGACAGGATGATGAACATCACGGTTTTCTCGGTGCGCACCGCCTTGAAATAATTGGCGTGGCGCAAAGTCCAGTCGGATACCCAGTATTGCAGTCCGAGCGTCTGTTTGAGTTCGTTTCTGACCAGCGGCGCACGATCGAGATCGTCGAGCTTGAGGCGCAGTCCGCTCACCCCGCCGTCGAGCCGAAACAGGCGGCTGGCATCCTCGTAATGCACCAGCGCGCTGCTGCGATCGTATTCATAGACGCCGATTTCAAAGATGCCAACCACGCGAAAGCGCCGCAGGCGAGGCAAAAACCCCACCGGCGAAGCCGATGCCTGTGGCGTGATCATGGTGACCCGGTCACCCGGCACCACGTCCAGGCTATTCGCCAGCCCGCTGCCCAGGATGATGCCATACTCGCCCGCCACCAGGTCCTCGAGCGACCCAAATTTCATGTTTTCGTGGATTTCCGAAACGCCGACTTCAAGCTGCGGGTCGATACCACGGATCAGCGCACCGCTTACCGACGACAGGTTGCTCATCATCGCTTCCGCCTCGGTATAGGGTGCCGCGCCGACCACCTCGGAATTTTGCATGGCCTGTTCGCGCAGTTCCTGCCATTCCTGTAACGGACCACGGAAACTGGTGATGGTTACGTGCGACACCATGCCGAGGATACGTCCGCGCAACTCGTTCTCGAAGCCATTCATCACCGACAGCACGACGATCAGCGCCATCACGCCGAGCGCGATGCCCAACATCGAAATCATCGAGATGAATGAAATAAAATGATTACGGCGTTTGGCGCGCGTATAGCGCAGGCCAATGAATATCTCGAGGGGTAATTTCATGCGCGCGATTAAACCATGAAAGCGTAGCATCCACCACCGCTGACATTAATTAACCGGCGACATAATTACGCTGCATTCAATCAGCACGTGCCTGTTCACAGCTAAGCCCTCGGAAGGCCGCTTTACTTAGTCTGCAGTAAGTTCTGATAACGCGGTCCGCAGGCAGACACGCGCTGAATCAATTTATTAAATTTAACTGGTCAGGAACTTCCGATAAGCGCCGCTGCGGGGTTCTATCTCATGCCAGCGGAATAACCATTGCCTGCGAGTCGCAGCTTGATCCAAGGCCCATTCCAGATCCTGAATAAGTCGTCACTTTGCCGCCGGGTTAATAGTATAGCGCTCCCCTTGTCAGGTCATCAGGGCATGCTATAGTTAGTTGCATTCCTCCAGGGAGAATTCAACATGCGTAGCGGACTTTACCTGCTGCTGCTCGGCGCCAGTCTTATCATGCCGACCGCAAGCGCCGCCGGTGACAATCTGGTCATTCCGGGCCACGTGCCGACGGCCAGCGCTCATGTGCTGCCAAAGCGCGGTATGAACATGGAGCGCGTACTCGAACAGTACGGCGAACCCGATAAACGTTACGGTCCGGTTGGCGAGCCACCGATCACCGAATGGGTGTATGGCAGCTTTCGCGTCTACTTCGAACATGAAATCGTGCTGCATTCGATCGATTTGGACACGATTATCATGCCGAAAAAGTAATTGGCTATAGTTCACCCCCCTCATTAAGCGGTATACTTCGCCCGTCAAGCAAGGCAGTAATGCCTGCGCACATTGCAACGGATAAATGCGGAGTTTCCGTCCATGAATACAATTCCCAAGAAAACATATCGAGTCCTGGTTTTGGTCACTGCAATGGGGCTAAGCCTCGTTTGTTCCGGTCTGCGGGCCGCCGAAGTCAATATTACTCCTGACATCGAAAGCGTCACCATCAGGCACGGCGATACCGATGTCAAAATCATGCGCAACCAGAACCAGAAAAACACGGTGAATCCGGCCTTTGCCAAGACATCGCGCAAGTGTCCGCCGTTTTGCATCCAGCCATCGACCCTCGCTCCCGGTGTCGAAACCATCGCCGAACTCGAGGTACTGGATTACCTGAAGCGCATGAGCGCCGGTGATGACAGCATCGTCGTCATCGACTCGCGCACCCCTGAATGGGTTGCCAAGGGCACCATTCCGGGCGCGATCAACATTCCGTGGACCAGCCTGAATCCATCCAAGGGCGCGGATCCGATATCCATCGGTGAAATTCTCGAGGGGACCTTCAATGCGCTAAACCTCGAAGGCCTGTGGGATTTCCGCAATGCGCGCACGCTGGTGCTGTTCTGTAACGGCATGTGGTGTGGCCAGTCACCCAACAACATCATGAGCCTGCTGGGATTCGGTTATCCGGCGCACAAGATCAAGTGGTATCGCGGCGGCATGCAGGACTGGGAAATCCTGGGTCTGACTACCGTCAAACCAGTCTCGGAATAAGCCGCACCGCCATCGGTGACCCTACCATTGCTCGAAATTCCGGCGTCCAGCGACGCGCAGTCGCTGCGCGTGGGTCAACTTTACGGTAGCAGCCGAAGTCTCTTCATCAGCGAACAGATCGCCGCCCACCGCGGCCTGTCGGTGGTGGTTTGCAGCGATATGGCCGATGCCGAGCAGCTCGAACAGGAAATTCGCTTTTTCAGCGAACCACGGCCTCGAATCTATCGCTTCCCTGACCTGGAAACCCTGCCTTACGATCAGTTTTCGCCGCATCAGGATATCGTCTCGGAACGCATCCGCTGCCTCGCTTCGATTGCATCCGCAAAGGACGGCGTACTGATCCTGCCGGTCAGCACGCTGATGCAGAGGATCGCGCCGCGGCAATTTATTCAACAACGCTCGCTCAACCTGCAGGCCGGAGATCGCATAGCCATGGGCGATCTGCGCGAAAACCTGAGCCATTACGGTTATCGTGCGGTTGGCCAGGTCGAGGAGCACGGCGAATACAGCGTACGCGGGTCGATACTCGACCTGTTTCCGATGGGCAGTTCGTGCCCCTTTCGCATCGACTTTTTCGACGATGAAGTCGAATCGATCCGCAGTTTCGACGCCGAGACCCAGCGATCGATCAACAAGCTGGATGCCATACGCCTGCTGCCCGCCCAGGAGTACCCGCTGGATGAAGACGGCATCAAGCGCTTTCGGCTGAAGTTTCGCGAGCGTTTCGCCATCGATCCGAATACCTGCCCGGTATACGTCGACATCTCCGAGGGAATCGCCTCGCCCGGGGTCGAGTATTACCTGCCGTTGTTTTTCGATCAGCTGGCGAACCTGTTCGACTATCTCCCCGAGGACTGCCGCCTGCTGATCGATGACGCCGCCAGCATTAACGCCGGTAGTTTTATCGCGCAGGTCGAGCAACGCTATGAATCGCGCCGTTACAATCTCGAATGGCCGTTGTTGCCGCCGCAGGAACTGTTTATGAGTACACAGGAATTGCAGCAGCGACTGCAAGGCCATCGGCACCTGTACTTTTCCGCGTTCAAGCTCGACGCCACCGACGACCGGGCCGTCAATTACGATTCGCACTCGATTCCACCGCTTACTCTGCAGGCCAATGCCAAAGTCCCGGACAAGGCGTTGCGGGCATTTATCGACAAGCCCGCGTTTCAGCGGATCTTGTTCAGCGCCGAATCCCCGGGCAGACGCGAATTTCTCAACGAAATCCTGCGCCATTACTCGATTCACGCGAGTGCCGTGGATAGCTGGCAGGAATTCCGCCAACGCGACGACCAGCGCTATTTTCTGATTGCCTCCGACCTGCAGCAGGGCATGACCCTGCCAGCTCAGGGTATTGCAGTGATTACCGAAAGCCAGCTGTTTGGCGAGCGTGCGGGGCAACGCCGGCGGCGCAAGTACCGCAAGACGCGTGATTCCGAATCCACCATCCAGAGCCTGGCGGATTTGCAACTGGGCGCACCGGTGGTGCACGAAGACCATGGCGTGGGCCGCTACCAGGGCTTGAAAACGCTTACCGTCGGCGGTATTGCGACTGAATTCCTGTGTATCGAATATGCGAACGAAGACAAGCTCTACGTGCCGGTGTCATCGCTGCACCTGATCAGCCGCTACGCCGGAGCGAGCGAGGAAAATGCTCCGCTGCATCGTCTCGGTGGCGATCGCTGGCAACGCTCGCGCAAGAAGGCGCAACAGAAAATCCACGATATTGCCGTGGAACTGCTCGACATTCAGGCCAGGCGCGAGGCCACGCAGGGTTTTGCGCACGAGGTTGCACTCGATGAATACCAGCAGTTCGCCAGTGAATTTCCGTTCGAGGAAACACCGGATCAGCAAACCGCGATCGTGGCGGTCATCGACGACATGCGCTCAGAGCGGCCGATGGATCGCATCGTCTGCGGCGATGTCGGTTTCGGCAAGACCGAAGTTTGCATGCGTGCGGCGTTCATCGCGGCCAGTTCCGGTTCCCAGGTAGCGGTGCTGGTGCCGACCACGCTGCTCGCCCAGCAGCACTACCAGAACTTCCTCGACCGCTTTGCCGACTGGCCGATCCGCATCGCCAGTCTGACCCGATTCACCCATAAAACGGCGCTCGACAAAACCCTGACCGAGCTCGCCACGGGCAAGGTTGATATCGTCATCGGCACGCACAAGCTGTTGTCGGAGAGCATCAAGTATCACAACCTGGGGCTGGTAATCATCGACGAGGAGCATCGTTTCGGAGTCAGGCACAAGGAAAAGCTGAAGGCGCTGCGCGCCAACGTAGATCTGCTGACGATGACGGCAACGCCGATTCCGCGCACGCTGAACATGTCCCTGTCGGGCATGCGCGACCTGTCGATCATCGCCACACCGCCGATGCAACGGCATGCCATCAAGACTTTCGTCTCGCGCTGGAACCAGGACACCATCATCGAGGGCTGCCAGCGCGAACTCAAACGCGGCGGGCAGATCTATTTCCTGCACAATGAAATTAAGACCATCGACAAGATCGCGCGCGAACTGCAGCAGCTGCTGCCCGACGCCCGCATCGGCATCGTGCACGGGCGCATGAAGGAAAAAGACCTGGAACGCGTGATGCTGGATTTTTACCACCACCGCTGCAACCTGCTGGTGTGCACCACCATCATCGAAAGCGGCATCGACGTGCCTACCGCCAACACCATCTTCATCAACCGCGCGGACAAGCTCGGCCTCGCGCAGCTGCACCAGATCAGGGGCCGCGTGGGCCGCTCGCATCACCGCGCCTATGCCTACCTGATCGTGCCGGCGGAACAGGCGATGACCGCCGATGCGCAGAAGCGCCTGCTGGCCATCGAGTCGCTGGAAGATCTCGGTGTCGGCTTTACCCTCGCCACCCATGATCTCGAGATTCGAGGCGCCGGCGAAATCCTCGGCGATGAGCAAAGCGGCCAGATTACCGAAATCGGCTTCACGCTGTATGCCGAACTGCTGGATCGCGCGGTGCAGTCATTGAAATCGAATAAGCCAATCGACTTCGATCAGCCGCTGATGCGCGCCTCCGAAGTCGACTTTCACATACCCGCGTTGATTCCCGATGACTATATCGCCGATATTCACCGGCGCCTGATCGAATACAAGCGTATCGCTTCGGCTGGCGACGAAGCCGCCCTGCGCGACATACAGATCGAACTCATCGACCGCTTCGGCCTGCTGCCGGAACCGCTACAGCACCTGTTCCGAATCACCCGCATCAAGCTGCAGACCGTTGCGCTCGGCGTGGAGAAGATAGACGTGGGTGAAGCAAGTGGTAAAATCGTATTCAATAAAAAGCCCAACATCAATCCGATGACCATCATCGAACTGATCCAGTCCGAACCGCAGCAGTACCGGTTCGACGGTAAACAAACCTTGCGTATTCAGTGCCAAAGTGGTGAACTTGAGGATCGTTTCACGCAAGTCGAAAACCTGCTAACCAGGTTGACCACCTAACGCTCTGATGATTTATCGACCACTTTGTTTTCTGCTGTTATCCAGCCTGTTACCCGGCGCGAGCCTGGCCCAGTCCAATGTCGCCAGCGAGGCCGAAATCATCCCCCGCTACGATGTAGAGATCGTGATTTTCAAGAACATCAAGGCTCCCAGGGACAAGGAATTCGTGCTCCCGGTCAGTTCACCAGGCAAGATCGATCCCCTGTTCGATATTTCCTCCGAGGCGAGCGTCGTCGCGGCAGGCGAATTCGGCTACGAGCTGCTGGCATCCGAGGAATTGCGACTGCTGGACGTCGTCGCGCGCCTGATCGAGTCGCCGCGCTACGAGCTGCTGCTGCACGCGGCATGGCGGCAGCCCGGGCTGGAGCTTCAACAGGTGATGCCGGTGTGGATCAAGGGCGGGCGCATTTTCGGCAAGGAATACACTTCCATCGACAACAGCATTGAAATGTTCGATAACAAAGCAGCGGCGGATACGGCCGCTGGCGGTGAGGCGAAGACCTTCGAATTTGATCAACAAACCCTGGAGTCACAGGAGCTGCAGTTGCTCGAACAGCAGGACACACCGCAGCACAATGGCCTTTACGAACTCGAAGGCAAGATTACCATCGCCCTGTCGCGCTACCTGCACACCTATACCGACCTGGTTCTGCGGCGCCCGCGCCTGTCCGAAGATGCGCTGGACAATGTCGCCGAACAGGCCTATGTGCAGGCGCACCTGGCCGATACCCGAATACTCAACAATCACCTGATGCGCGAGCACCGCCGTATGCGCAGCAAGAATCTGCACTACATCGACAACCCGGAATTCGGCCTGCTGATCCTGATTACCCCGTACGAGGTCGCGGAGGGTTTCGAGGAAGCACCCATCGAAGAAATATCCACGCAGGAAGAAGCGGAGGCCGTAGTCCCTGCTGTCGAGTAGGAGTCGGTGAAATATGCGAGCTAGCAACAACCCCCGATCACCGCGCTGGATGACAACTGCAAGCAAAAAAGCTGTCAACTTATTCACTGGGATTAAACAATCAACAAAGGTAAGATGCCGTATGCTTCGAATCCCGCTTTTACTCGTTCCGCTCTGCTTCGCGGCCCTGTCACTACAGGCCGCGGAAACCCGCTATGTCACCGACGTATTCGAAGTCACCATGCGCAGCGGCACCAGCACCGCTAACAGCATCGTGCGCCTGTTGCGCAGCGGCGAAGCGGTTACCTTGCTGGAGGTGGACGAGGCCACGCAGTACTCGCTGGTGGAAACCGCGGACGGCAAGCAGGGCTACGTGTTAAACCGTTTCCTGAGAGATACTCCAGCCGCCAGGGAACTACTCGAAAAACTGACCGCGCGCCACCAGCAGCTGCAGGCTCGGTTCGACGAGCAGTCAACCGAGATCGACGAGTTAAAACAGATCCTGCAACAGGAACAGGCGGACAACCAGGCGCTGAAAACCGCCCTGCGCGCATCAGAACAGGAACTGTCGGGAATTCGCGAGGCGGCGCAGAATACGCTCAACATTCTCGAGCAGAACAAGCGCATGCAGGTCATGGTCGATCAGTTGCGCGAGGAAAAAGCCGTGCTCAGCGAGACCAACGCCCAACTCAGCGACTCCACCCAGATCGACTGGTTCGTGCGCGGCGCGGCGGTATCGCTTATCGCCTTTTTCATCGGCATCCTGGTGACCCGGATTCGCTGGCGCAAAAAGGATTCCTGGGGCTCTTACTAGCCCGCCTACCTCACCGATCTTCTCGGCAATTGCTCCTGCATTACTCTACCTCCTGCGTCCATGCAGTCTTACTGCGGTCGGCGCAAAGCACACTGTGCCCGACGGACGGCTAAACGTAGTCAGACTACGCCGGCGCCACCCTCTGGTCCGTGCAGCCCGCCACAGCGTCTTTGCGACACTCTCTAACGAATCTCGGTAAGGTATTCGGGCTGGCCGGTACTTAACCAGGCAGTTATTGGTTCAATTTCAGCCCGAGCGGATTGTCGGGATCCACTCCGTGCATGAATGGCTGGTGACGGTCGAGGCCGGTAACCTGGTAAATCAAACCTATCCAGGCGCCGACCACAGCCCTCGCCGAATCGCGCCAGGTGTTGTTGAGTTTTTCCAATACCAGGTGCTCGGGAAACGGCGGTGGCGCTTCATCGTTTTCCTGGCTGCGCCGCAGGCGCCAGCGAAATTCGCGCATGGTCGCGGCGCTGAACTCGCCGAAGTAGTTTTCCGGCATCGGTGGATAGCTGTCGAGTTCGCCGGCGATATACAGGTTGACGTCGCGTTTGTATTCTTTCAGCAGGGATACGGTGTCGTACTCAGGGTGACCCTGAAAAAAAACCGTGCGGAACCCGTCCGCGCTGGTGGCAAGGTGAACGCAACCATCATCGGCGGTTACCAGGGGATGCAAACCGGCCGCCGCGAACTGATCCGGATGAACATCGTTCCAGCGCGAATGGGGTACGTCGAATACCGAGTTGACATCCACCACCAGCGGGTGGCTGGTATCGATCACCTGGTGGCGAAAAACGCCCCATTTCTTGGCCTTCTGCTGTACGCGTTTCTGCGCGTAGCGAAAATCGAGCACCGCGTGCGTGGTGAGACAGGAGCACAGCGTGGAGGTGACTTCCCGGTGCGCCCAGTCGGCAACTTCGATCAGCGGCTGCCAGAATATTTCCTGCGATAAATCCGCGCCGATGACGTTGGCGCCGGTGATGATCAGCGCGTCGAGGCCCTGTTCCCTGATGCCGTCGAAAGTTTCATAGTAGGCGTCGATGTGCGCGCGCGCGTCCGCATCGCGCGGCAGCACATCGAGCGTAAACGGGTGCACGAAGAACTGCGCGATCGGATTGCTTTCGCCGATCAGACGCAGGAACTGGCGTTCGGTAGCTTCGAGCGCGGCATCCGGCATCATGTTCAACAGGCCGATATGCAGCTCGCGAATATCCTGCTGCCCCGCTGCTTGCGGGCTGAGCACGCGCAGGCCTTCCTGTTCCAGCTTGGCAAACGAAGGCAGTGCGTTGTGCGCGACCAGCGGCATCAGTCTTCTTCTCCAGGCTGGCGCGCGATGGCGGTTTCCAGTAACTGCATGAAATCCTCGTCATTCTGCACACGCTCTACCTCTCCGGAAGTCACCGTATACCCCAGTTTGGCGATCGCGTCGTAGCGCGGCAGGCGCGAGTGAAACAGGCGCGGAAACACCCAACGCGCAAAATCGTCGGGATCGATCTGCGACGCATACTCTAGCCCGGTTTCGGCGAAATACATCTGCAGGTGTTCCTGCAGGAAATCCGGCCGGTAGTATAGCGGCTTGGGATCGGATACCGCGCGTTCGATCAGCAATTGCTCCTGCTCCCTGTTGGTTACCTGGATGTACAGAATCAACGTATTGTCGACCAGAATATCCATCACGCCCGGTTCGTCAAGTTCGCACAGGCTGCCGCCGACATCGTTGACGAAGTGCGGATAGCCATAAATGTCGCGGGCCTTGTCGATGAAATGCGGTATGTCGTACATGGCATCGACCTCGGCCTGGCGGTAAATCGCCTGGCGTTCGATGAATTCGCCGATCTCGACGCCGCCACGCTCCGGGTCGCCGAGTTTGCCGACGAAACTCAACACCGGGCCCAGGTCGTTGACGCGGATATTATTCTTGATGTAGATCCAGTCGTTGCGCAGCAATTCCTTGAGGAAAGGAATCTTGATCGCTTGCATCTTGATCATGTCGACGATGTGTTCATTGAGGTAGCGAGTGCCGATGCGATAGTCGCCCGAGTAATGAAACCAGTGACTGCCGCGCAGCTTGGCCGACAAATAGGATTTGCCTACCCCGGACATACCGACCAGGGTGACGCGCTTGGTTTCCCAGGCGCGGAATTCTTCCAGCGTGAATTTCAAATCGAACTCCCGATATACAAGCGCCAAGATTATGCATCATGCGTGCCCGGGACGAAACCCGAAGTTATGCTTTACGCGCGGTTGGCACCGATTATAATCCACTTTTTCCCCACAATGACGACGACGTGAATTCCGAGTATGACTACATCATCATCGGCGCCGGATCAGCGGGCTGCGTGCTCGCCAACCGGCTCAGCAGCGATGGCAAACACCGTGTACTGGTGCTGGAAGCCGGGGGGGACGACAAGCGCTTCTGGATACAGACGCCGATCGGCTATGGCAAGACCTTTTACGACGAAAAGGTTAACTGGAAATACGTGACGGAAGCCGATGCCGGCATCAACAATCGTCAAAGTTACTGGCCGCGCGGCAAGGTGCTGGGCGGCTCCAGTTCGATCAACGCGATGGTGTTCATCCGCGGCCAGCACCAGGACTACGACGACTGGCGCGATCTCGGCAACCCCGGATGGGGCTGGCAGGACGTGTTGCCCTACTTCCGCAAGCTGGAAACCTTTTCCGACGGCGCCAACGAGTTTCGCGGCGACAGCGGCCCGCTATACGTCAACAATGTCAGCGAACAATATCACCCGCTGTGCCACCGCTTCATCGCGGCGGCCCAGCAGGCCGGCTTCAACTACAACCCCGACTTCAACGGCGCCGACCAGGAAGGCGTCGGCTTCTACCAGATCAACACGCGCAACGGTCGCCGCATGTCGGCCGCGCGCGCCTACCTGCACCCGGCATTGCGGCGCGCCAATTGCGAAGTCATCACCCACGCGCAGGTTACCCGTATCCGCTTCACCGGAAAGGTTGCAAGTTCCGTCGAATTCATCCACGAGGGGCAAAGCCGCAGCCTGCAGGCAAAGCGTGAAATCATCGTCAGCGCCGGCGCAATCAATTCGCCGCAGCTACTGCAGCTTTCCGGGATCGGCGACGGCAAGTTGCTGCAAGGCCTCGGCATCGACACCCTGGTCGACCTCCCCGGCGTCGGCCGCAACCTGCAGGATCACATCGATTACTCCTTTTACTATCGCTCGAAAGTCCCGACGCTGAACAACCAGCTGCGTCCCTGGTGGGGAAAACTGCGCGCCGGATTGCAATATCTGTTGCTGCGCAACGGCTTGCTGTCGTTGAGCGTGAACCAGGCGGGCGGATTCCTGCGCAGTCATCCGTCGCGCCCGCGGCCCAACCTGCAAATGTATTTCGCCGCGATGACCTATACCAAGGCGCCTCCCGGCGAGCGGCCATTGATGCAGCCCGATCCCTTCCCGGGGTTTCTGAACTCGATCGGCATCACCCGCCCCGCCAGTCGTGGCCACCTGCAAATCGCTTCCGCCGACCCGCTGCAAGCGGTCAGGATTTATCCCAACTACCTGTCCGCGGAAGACGACATCCAGCAGATGCTGGAAGGCGCGCGGCTGCTGCGGCAACTGGCGGCGACCCCGGCGCTCAGCGAGCTCATTGAGGAAGAAATGAAACCCGGGAGGTCGATGCAAACCGACGAAGACTTCATCGCGGACATTCGCCGGCGCGCGGACACCGTATTTCATCCCAGCTGCACCTGCATGATGGGCCCCGATCCGCAGACCGCGGTAGTCGATGCCAGTTGCCGGGTATACGGCGTCGAGGGCCTGCGCGTCGTCGATACATCGATCTTTCCCACGGTCACTTCGGGTAATACCAATGGTCCCACCATCATGGTCGCCGAAAAAGCCGCCGACCTGATCCTGGCCTGACGGAGCGTCGGAATTTCAGCTCAACTTCATACGCTCGACCAGGGCCGCATCGACAATCCAGCCATCGGCTTCAGCGCGATGTTGCTCAGCATTCTGCTGTTTTCGTTGATGGACGCCAACGTCAAGTGGCTGGGCGCGACTTACCCGACCTCGCAGATCATGTTCTTTCGCTGTGCGCTGGCACTGGTGCCCGTGCTGGTGATCATCGCCATGCGCGGCGGCATGGTGATTCTGCGCACGCGGCAAAAGAAACTGCACCTGTTGCGCAGCCTGATGGGCGTCTCGGCGATGGGCCTCGCGTTTTACGCCTTTTCGCTGATGCCGCTGGCGGAGGCGGTTTCGCTACTGCATACCGCGCCGCTGTTTATGACCGCGCTATCGGTGCTGCTGCTGCGCGAAAAGGTCGGCCTGCGCCGCTGGTCGGCGGTGCTGCTCGGCTTCGCCGGCATGTTGCTGGTGATACGCCCGGGCGCCGGTATGCTCGAGAGCGGCAGCCTGTACATGCTGGCAGCGGCGTTCCTGATCGGCGGCACGACGATCGTGATCCGCATACTCGGCAGGCTCGATGACCCGGTGTGCATCACCTTTTACTTTACCGCCACCGGGGTCGTCGTCAGCCTGTTCGGTCTGTTGTTACAGGGCTGGATAGCCCCCGACGGCGGCGACCTGTTGCTGTTGATACTGGTGGGGCTGCTCGGCGGCATGGCGCAATACCTGATGACGCTCTCTTACCAGAATCTCGCGGTCGCCATCGTCGCGCCGCTGAAATACCTGACGATCGTCAGCGGCGGCCTGATTGCCTACCTGGTCTGGGGCGAGGTTCCCGACCTGCAGAGCGTTTGCGGAATCTCGGTAATCGTCGCCAGCGGCCTGTACACGCTGCACCGCGAACTTTTGCATAAAAAGCCCGTAACGCCATGATTCACAGCGAGCAACTGCGCGCCGGTTTCTTTCTCGTGGTGGCCACTCTGTGCTGGGGGCTGAACGCCAATTTCAGCAAGCTCGCGGTGGATCAGATCACGCCGATGCAGGTCGTCACCTTTCGCTGGCTCGGCGTGGTGTTGATCCTGCTGGTGTTCGCGCGCGAGAACATTCGCCGCGACTGGCCGATACTGCGGCGTCACCTGCCCTTCCTCGCGCTGATGGGTGGTTGCGGCTTTACCGTGTTCAACGCCCTGTTCTACGTCGCCGGCCATCACACCAGCGCGATCAATATCGGCATCCTGCAGGGCGCTGTGCCGATCTTCGTGCTGATCGGCGGGTTTCTCGCCTTCGGCCAGCGCATCGGCGCGATCCAGGCCGTCGGCGTCACCCTGACGCTGCTCGGCGTGGTCATCGTCGCCAGCGGCGGCAGCCTGCAGGCACTGGCGGCTTTATCGATCAACCGCGGCGATATCTTCATGCTCATCGCCTGCCTGATCTACGCGGTGTATTCGCTGGGCCTTAGCCGCGGCCCGAAAGTCTCGTCGCTCGGTCTGTTCGCGGTGATGGCGTTCGTCGCCTGGCTGGTATCGCTGCCGCTGGTGATCGCGGAGACCTGGCTGCTCGGCTGGCGGCCGCCGACCACCCTGGGCTGGATCATCGTCGCCCTCATCACCCTGCTGCCGTCGCTGCTGGCGCAGCTGTTTTTCATCTTCGGCGTGAAGCTGATCGGCCCGGCGCGCGCCGGCACTTTTTACAACCTGGTGCCGGTATTCGCTTCGATCCTGGCGGTAGTGTTACTGCGCGAAGTCTTCGAGCTTTATCACGCGCTGTCGTTGCTGCTGGTACTCGGCGGAATCTGGCTATCGGAACTGGGCAAACCGCATCCTGCAGGCTGAAGCGAATCAGTCCTCCTCGCTCGCGTAGTAGCCGACGATATCGTCGCCGGTAGTGACCCCGAGCCCGTTCAGGCAACGATTGACGTAGTTGAAGTAACCGATGATCTGGTTCGCCTCGAGAATTTCACCGTCATCCAGCCCGCTGGCACGCAGCGCTTCGACATCGGCTTCGACCATATCGCCCGGGGTCAGCGTCAACTTTTCCGCGTAGCGCAACAGCGCCAGTTCGCGCCCGTCAAACACCGTCTCGGGACGGCGCTGATGCAGGGCCGTCTCGACTCTATCAGCGCGGTCGTCGTCGGCCATCAGGTGGCGCGCGTTGGCCCAGTGGTTGGCGAGCGAATAGTCGCAGCGATTCAGTATCGACACGTAGGAACTGATGGTCTCCTGCAGCCACATCGGCAGGGTATTGGCGTCGTCGTGCAGCGCCGCGCGATACAGCACCACGTGCCCGCGCATGGTATTCGGCCGCAGCGAGTGCACGCGCATCACGTTGTCGACGGTGCCGTGCGGGGTACGCGCCAGTTGCAGGGCATCGAGCAGGTCGGCATCGGCCTCCTCGTCGGAAATCATTTTTATCCAGGCGCTCATCGGTATCCTCGTGGTTGTCGGCTGTGCAATCGCTGCACGACATTCTACAAATTTACGCTGCCGGGGCGAAACTTTTCATCGTTACCGCCTGATCCCGGGCGAACGTAGCTTGCCGCGCCAACCGGGCGTGATTCCATTGCCGGTAAATTTCGTGATATGTTGCGCGGTATTGACGGTTGAACGCTTTGCAGCCCATGGGATTCCACACGCGCCAGATTCACCCGGACTTCGGCCTCGAAATCCTCGATGTCGACCTCGCGAGCGAATTGAACGCACGCGACTTCGCCGAGATCGTCGACCTCTACCAGCAACACTCGATGCTGCTGTTTCGGCGCCAGTCTCTCAGTCCCGCGGCGCAGGCGGCGCTCGCGCGGCGCCTCGGCGCGCCCAAGATCGAGACCCGCAAGCAATTCAATTTTCGCGAGCATCCCGAGGTATCGACGATCGGCAACATCGTCGACCCCGGCGGCCGGCCGCTGGCGTTTTTCGTGCGCGGCGGATTCGGCTGGCACACCGACGGCACCGCCGCCTGCCACGTCAATGCCGCCACTCTGCTGTACGCGGTCGAAGTGCCGCGCGACGGCGGCGACACCCTGTTTCTGAGCAGTGCGGCCGCTTACGACAATGCCCCGCGGGAGCTGGTCGACGCGCTCGCGCAAGTCAGCTACCTGACCAGCTTTCACGCGCACAACGACCCGTTGTACGAATCCGACCCGGCCGCCTTCATTCCGCTCAGCGCCAGCGAACGCGACGCCCTGCCGCCGGTCTGGCACCGGGTTATTCAGACCCACCCGGTCAGCGGCCGCAGGCTGTTTTACCTGCACGGCAGCCCGATCGATTTCGACGGTATCGACCCGGAAACCGGCAACCGTCTCCTGCAGAAGGCGCTGGATCTGGCCAGCGCACCCGAACGCGTTTATCGCCATCGCTGGCAACCCGGCGAGCTGATCATCTGGGACAACCACGCGATGATGCACAGCGGCACGCCGACCGAATCTTACGAAGCGGATCGACGCCTGATGCATCGTTCGTTCGTCTATACGCTGCCCACGGCGAGGCCATTGAGCAACCACGCCGAACTCAGCCGCATCTTCATGCCCGACGACAACTCGATCAGCGTTACTGACTTCACCTAATAAGCGCCACCCAGAGCTCTCGGACCAATCTCCGAGATCGCGGCGAGAGGAATTTGCGCAGTGCTGTGACACACGGATATTGTTGGTATTTGGGGTTTCAGAGGAAAGCGAGCCAGGACGTCATCACTATCGACGCCGGCAACATCGAGTGCAACACGGTGACCATCGGTATTTCCGGGTTGTTCGTTTCGGCCGGCTGATAGCGCGGCTTCAAGACGGTGTCCACCGGCGATTATACGCTCGCTCACCTGATCGCGAAGATTGAACCGCATCCATTGTGAAAGCCCGTGATGACCGCCCACATGGCCCGCATGCGTGTGAGTCGGCACGGCCGTGACCGGCTTTGTCGAGCAAATCCCGTGCAGCTTCAAGCAGACTGGACCGGTATCACTCATCAGGTCCCGGGTTTTTAGCGCGCGGGTGCCAGATATTGCAGCGCATCTACAGCACTAGCTAAGGTTCCCCCAGCCGCGCGATTTCGTCGCTAATTTGCACGTGTTCGAACCATCGATTGGCAATTTTCATATTGGACCTCACCATTCTGACGGGTTAAAAGCTCGATCTTGCTATTATCACTACGAATTAAACGTTTGGCTCTCGACTGCGCTAAAAGAACTTCAGGTAGCGATCGCGTTCCCAGTCGGATACGTGGTTCAGGTAGCTGAGCCATTCGGCGTGCTTGAACTCCACCCAGGCTTTGAACATGACGTCGCCGAAGACTTCGCGGCTCAGCGGGTCCTGTTCGAAGGCGCAGACTGCCTCGTCGAGAGTGCGCGGTAGCCAGTTGACCCCCATAGCGGCGCGTTCGGCGTCCGATTTGTAGTAGAGGTTTTCGCGATGTGGCTCGCCCGGATCGATCTTGTCGCGGATGCCTTCGAGTCCGGCGGCGATCATCATCGCCATGCCGAGGTAAGGGTTACAGGAGCTATCGGCCGAGCGCAGCTCGACGCGGCCGCCGCCGCCTGGAATGCGTACCGTGTTGGTGCGGTTGTTGTTGCCGTAGGAGACGAAACAGGGCGCCCAGGTGTAGCCCGAGGTGCTGCCCTTGACGATGAGCCGCTTGTAGCTGTTGACGGTCGGCGCCGACACCGCCTGTATCGCCGGCAGGTGCTTGAGCACACCGCCGATGAAATGGTAGCCCAGCTCGGATAAACCGCAGCCGCGCGGGTCTGCGCCATCGGCGACGAACAGGTTGCTGCCGTCTGCCGCCGCCAGCGACATGTTGTAGTGCGCGCCGCTGCCCGCCTTGTCGCCATAGGGTTTGGGCATGAAGCTGGCGTAGGCACCGTGCTTGCGCGCCATCTCGTGCACCAGTACGCGCAGGAACACGAAACGGTCGGCCATGGTCAGCGCCCCGGCGTAGTCGAAATCGAGTTCGAACTGGCCAATGCCATCCTCGTGATCGAAGGAATAAACGTCCCAGCCGAGCTTGTTCATCGCGTCGACGGTGTCGCTGAGCCAGAGGTCGAGATTGTCCATCAGCCTTACCGCGTCGTAGGCCGGCTTGTCGAGATGCGGCAGCGGGCTCATCGGGTCGACACGGTCTTCATTGTCGGCGAACACGTAAAACTCGGCTTCGATTCCGCAGTTCACGCGGTAGCCGAGGTCGGCGGCCTGCGCCAGCACCTTCTTCAGGATGCCGCGATTACAGGGCTCGAAGGGTTTGCCCTCGCACCACAGGTCGCTCGAAAACCAGGCGCAGTCATCGCGCCACGGCACGATCATGCACGAATCCGCATCCGGATGGGCGGCGACTTCCTCGTCCGACACATCCTGCGGAACGCCGTCGAGCGCGGCGCCGGTGAACAGTTCCGAACCGCCCATCATGCGTTCCAGATGGGCGATCGGCACCATCTTGGTCTTCGGCACGCCGTGCATGTCGACGTAGCTCGGCAGCAGGTACTTGATGTTCTGCTGTAGCAGCGATTGCTTCAGTTTATCGAGATCGGTTGCGCTCATTTTTTATTCTCCAAGATTTTATCGGAAAGTGGATTTGAGATGTTCGAGGCGGGCCAGCAACGCGTGCCGGTCGGGCGGAATTCGGTAGTCGGCGCAGCGTTGCAACTGCTCTTCCAGCGTGTCCCACTGTATCGCCTGCAATTGCTGCGCGCTAAATGCCTGGAAAACCTTTGGGTCACCCATCTGCGCAACCGGGTTGCAGGTGCCATCGATAAAGGCGATCGCAATCGCAGTTTCCGCGTCGAGCATGAATTCGAGGAACGCGCGGGCGCCCGGATGCGCGCGCTCAGTATTTAGAATCGAAGTGATTTCGCTGAACGCGATGCCGCCTTTGCCATCGATCGGACCGCGCCTTGGAGTCACCGCGAGCAGTTGGTGATACCCCTGCAGGCGCGCCGGCGACACGGTATAGATACCGCCACTGATGTAGAAGTCGATTTCTCCAGTCAGCAGCGCGCGGTTCAGGCGATGGTGGTCAGCGTCGAGTAGCAGCGCATTTTGCAGCCAGCTTGCCGCCGTGCGCTCGAAGCTCTCCAACTGGTCTGCCGACAGCGATTGAAACGGGTCGATGCCGGCGCCGATGCAGATGTGAAACAGGTTGAAATCGGGGTAGTCGAGGATCGCGTAACGCCGCTGAAAGCGCGGGTTTTCCGCCAGCGCGAAACCCAGATCCTCGGCGCTTTCCTGGCTGATTGCGTTCGTGTTGATCACCAGGTTGAAGGGCCCGTAACGCTGGCCGATGCCGATCAGCTCGCCGCTCCCGGCGTAACTCCACTGCAGGTAAGGTTGGTAGATCGGGTGGATGCCTGCGCGATAGCGCTGGTTCAACTCGTCGTCGAGCACCGACACCCTGCCGGCCGGCTGCAGGCAATCGCGGATGTAGGCATTGTTGATGTTCAGAATATCGCAGTCGGGATGCTCGCCGCGCAGCAGCGCATCGGCAATCGCCGCATCCGACAACAGGGTATTGACCTGCAAATCGTAGCCGGCTTGCTGTGTGAAACGCTCGCGGATGGGGTCTGCGTCGTAGCCTTCCCAGCACCGCATGCGCAGCGGCAATTCACTGGAGCCGCTCAAGATTTGCCGTTATCTTGTATTTGCAGCTGCTGGCGCACCCAGCGCGCCGACGCCAGCAGGCGGTCGTCGGTGTTCATCGCGCCGATCAGCTGCACCGATAGCGGCAAGCCCTGGGGGCCGGTACCGAAGGGAATGGAGAGACAGGGCACCTGCAGCAGGTTCCAGCTGCGGCTGTACAGCGGATCACCGGTCGCCTGCAGCCCGGCGGGAGCCTCACCGGGTGCGGCCGGCGCGAGTATGACGTCGATGTCGAGGAACAGGTTATGCAGCACACGTATGGCGCGGTCGCGATCGCGGCAGGCATCTTCATAGATCTGGCGCGTTACCCGCAGGCCGCTTTCCACGAGGTCGATAAAGGCGCTGCTGATGTGTTCGCGATAATGGTCGTACTCGTAAATGCGCGCGCGCGCGACCTCGTAGGCCATGACCGTTTTCTGACATTCGGTCAGATCCATGAATGCCTGCGGCGTGGCGATCTCGCCGGTTTGTGCGCCGGCCTCTGCCAGCGCCGCCAGTGCCCGCTGGCAGACATCGCGCATTTCCACCGAACCCTCCGACCAGTGTGCGCCGCGCAGCAACGCGACGCGCAGCGGGGTCTCGCTGAAATCGACCGGCGCTGCTGGCATGCTGGCGCACAGCACCGAACGCGCCAGCTCGAAATCCTCGATCTCGCGCGCCAGCATGCCCAGCGTATCCAGGCTCGGTGCGAGTCCCATGACGCCCTGCAGGTCGAAGCAGCCGTGGCTCGCCTTGTACCCCGGGATGCCGCAGTAGGCGGCCGGGCGGATCAACGAGGCGGCGGTTTGCGAGCCGAACGCAAACGGCAGCATGCCATCGGCGACCGCCGCGGCGGAACCGCTCGACGAACCGCCGGGCGTGTGTTCCTTGTTGTGAGGGTTCGCGGTCTTGCCCGGCTTGAAATAGGCGAACTCGGTGGTCACCGTCTTGCCGACGACGATGGCGCCGGCGCGCACGAACAGTTCCACGCAGCTCGCGTTGCGCCCCGGCCGGTGTTCCCGGTAAAAGGAGGTGCCCCAGCCGGTGGCGAACTGCTCGGTGTCGATGATGTCCTTGACGCCGATCGGAATGCCGTGCAGCGGTCCGCTGGCTTTCACCCTGTCCGCGGCCCGCGCAGCCTGCAGGGCGGCATCCGCGTCGATGCTGATGAAAGCACCGACCTCGGCCTCGCGTTCGGCGATGCGCTGCAGGCAGCTTTGCATGATCGCTTCCGCGCTCACCTCACCGCTTGCAATGCGGCGCGCCATTTCGGCCATGCCGAGCTGGTTCAGAGCAAGTGTCACGGGAGGCCCTGTCCGTGCCGCCGCATCACGAATCGAGCGCCGCCACGGCAGCGTCGAACACGGTGATCGGCATATCGTAGATACCGCCGCCGAGCCGCCCTTTTTCGCCGTCGATATCGAGTATGCCGAGGCCGATCACCGGCCCGCGCCCATAGCAGCCCACCGCGCGGGCGAGCAAGCCGATGCGGCATTCCAGGCCGTCCAGGGCCGGGTGTTCACCGGCCAGCAGCGCCGCGCTGCGTGCACGATAGTCTTCCGGCAGGAAATCGCCCAGAGCTTTCATCTGCTCCGGTGCGAGGTTGATCGCCATCGCGCCGAGGCCGAGACCCTCCACCACGGCGCTGTCGCCGATCGCCGGCAACGCCCGCCCGGGCGGCAGATCGACATCGAAACGACCGTTGGGTGGCGTCGCCATCGCGCTGAACCACCGCCCCGGCAAGCCCGCAACCTGGATGCCGGTTTCCACACCGTTACCGCCGGCGGCGGTAACGAAACTGGAAGCAGCAATGCCGGAGGCGCGCATCATGATGCACTTGCTCGCCGCCATCCACAGGTTCAGGAACAGGCTCGGCGACGAGTCGATAAAGTCACGCGCGTTGGCATCCTCGATACCGCCGCTAATTTCCCGCTCCAGTTGTTCGACCAGAACCCGGGTCGAGTGGGGAGTGCGGCCGTGACAATCGTCTCCTCGCTGCAATCCGGCGCGCGCGATGGGCAATAACT
>Ga0209536_100002690_pt1 | contig 28982 bp, 26 predicted proteins | sample DeeMarSeWOR28_12_FD_187461 | JGI IMG/M metagenome (GOLD analysis project Ga0209536, IMG submission 187461) | Marine sediment microbial communities from White Oak River estuary, North Carolina - WOR-2-8_12 (SPAdes) (version 2) | ecosystem: Environmental > Aquatic > Marine > Intertidal zone >...
AAGATGGCAGAATAGAAAAAAGAAAATGAAAGTTTGATAATACTTAATTTGATTTCAAGAGATTTAGATCTCGTTTGAGGCCAAGGCGTGAGGCGATCCAAACGCGCAGCGTACACGAAGTACGTGAGCATTTTGGATTGGCTCACAACGCAGGCATCAAGCGAGAGATGAAACTATTGAAATCAAATTCAGGCAAGCCAGCGCTTGCGTCGCTTGTAATGTTTCACATCCCGGTAACTCTTCTTGCCGATTTCCGTCAGTCCCAGATAGAATTCCCTTACGTCGGCATTGTCCCTCAGGGTTTCAGCGTCACCGTCCAGGACGACCCGGCCGTTTTCCATGATGTATCCGTATTTGGCAAATTGCAGTGCCATGTTGGCGTTCTGCTCGGCCAGGAGCATGGCCACGTTTTCTTCCTTGTTCAGCTTAACGATAATCTCGAAAATTTCCTGCACCAGCAATGGCGCCAGGCCCATGGATGGTTCATCGAGAAGCATCAATTTGGGTTTGGCCATCAGGGCTCTGCCGATAGCACACATCTGCATTTCACCGCCGGATATATAGCCGGTTTTGGCATTGCGCCTATCCACGAGGCGGGGAAAATAGTTATATACCGTATCCAAACTTTTCTTGATACCTTTCGCGTCATATCCGCGGGTATAAGCACCGGTGAGCAAATCGTCTTCTACCGACAGATGTTCAAAGGTGCGCCGGCCTTCCATGATCTGGATCAGGCCCATCTTCACCACGGCCGGTGCATACATCCTGTCGATGCGCTTGCCCTCGAATTCCACGGTGCCTTTGGTGACCTCGCCGCGCTCGGCCTTGACCAGATTTGAAATCGCTTTCAGCGTTGTGGTCTTGCCGGCCCCGTTGGCCCCCAGTAAAGAGACGATTCCGCCAGCGTACACCTCCAGGGAAACGCCCTTGAGAACCAGTATCACGTGCTCGTAGATGACCTCGATGTTGTTAACCTTTAATAGTGGGGTCTGCTCCATAGCTGTATTTGCCTTTGATTTCTCTCCGCAGCTTTGCAAACAGATTTCATTTAAATCCGCGAAGAACCGCTTTTGATTTAAAAAAAATAGGTTGAGTAAATTAGCGCTGAAAAGGGCGGAAAGCCCTACGGCTTTCCGCCCGTATTATTTTTTTACTGTTCCTTGCTGCAGTCTCTGGGGGTAATCCCCTGCTCTTTGGCATACTTTGCCGCTGATTCCTCTATCAATGGCCGGATAAAATCGTCCATAGGTGATTCGGTACCGGCAGGAATCCACTTTTCACCGTCCCATTGCTGGAATAGAACCAGATTTCCTCCCTCGTGGTTTTCACAGGAGGTTTTGATGGGGGACATAAATCCTTCCAGACCGATCTCTTTAATACGTTCGGCCGTGATGTCGAGGTGTTCCATACCCCAGCGAATTTCTTCACCGGTCAGCACCTTGTTGCCAAATTTTTTATGAGCCGTTCTTATGGCTTCCTCATTGACGACCCCGGCCCAGACCCCTCTGCTCCAGTAAACGGATCCCACTCGGGTAAAGGCGATATGCCCTTTCATGGCACCATAAACCTTGTCGATAATTTCCTGAACCAGCGGAAAATCTTTGCCGGAACCATGCCAGTTGGCAGAGTAGTAACCTTTGGCAGCCGGACCGGCCGGAAGCACGTCTTCTTCAGAACCGCACCACCATACTCCCAGAATGCGGTCAGGCGGGAACCCGAGTCGGCTGGCTTCCTTCAAGGGCACGGTACAGGAGACGCCCCAGTTGCGGTTGATGACCCAGTCGGCCTTGTACCTGCGGACGATGTCCATCCATTGGGCTTTCTGGTCGATGCCCGGCCAGGGCACGGGAAAATGTTTTACCTCAAAGCCAAATTTTTCAGCCATGGCATCCAGTATCGGTTTGGTTTCCTGGCCGTAGGGGATGTCGATGTGCAGGTTGGCGATTTTGAGCCCTTTCAGCTTGTCCATACCTCCCATTTTTTTGCCGATGAATTTTATCTTGGCCGAGTTCTGGGACCAGTAGCTGGTGGGCGTGGTAAATACCCAGGGGAAAACGCTGCCGTCGGAAGCGTCGGCACGGCCGTAACCGGATGAAAAAATCACGATGTGATCTTCGGTGCCCTTTGGGATGAGGGCATAGGTGATGCCGGTGCTCAGGGGGTGAACCAGGACCGAATTTTCTTTCAAGCGGTCGTAACATTCAATGCCCCGGGCGGTGTTATAGGCGGTTTCACATTCTTCCCAGGAGTATTTGATACCGTTGACGCCGCCCTGCATGTTTCGCAGCTCCATGAAGTCCTCGAGGCCGCTGCTAAAACCGCTGCCGCCGGCGGCAAAAGGTCCGGTTCTGTATGCCAGAATGGGCATAAATTGCGTCTTTTCATCTTCTGCCAGGGCCGGACCGCCCACCATCACCAGACCAACAATGAAGACCAGAGCTAAAAGTGTAAAAATTAATTTGCGTCCCATGTTTTCCTCCTTTTTTTGTGGGTGGTTAATTGGCTAAACGCCTTTTCTCAGTGGCTGCTCTTTTTGAAGCCATTTGCGAGCAGCAATATTTATTGTAACAGTCACTACCCTCCGGAGAAATCCGCAGTTGCTCCGTTTCCCGCCATCGCCGGCCATTTGGGCCAGGCACGCAGTCCTGAGTCTAATACGGAAACGGCCACAGCCGCATCTTGTCTTTGATCGTATGCCAGAGCCTTGCCATCCCATAGGGCTCGACGATCAGGAAAAAGACAATCAACCCGCCGAATACAACGGCTTCACTGTTTGCACGCAGATCCGACGGCACTCTCTCCATGAAAAACAGCATAAATTGATTGATAAAAATCGGCATCAAAACCATAAACCCGGCCCCCAAAAAGGAGCCCAGAACGGTTCCCATCCCGCCGATAATTATCATTCCCAGCAGGTGAAAAGAGAGAAAGAGATTGAACTCTTCGATATTGGCGGCCCCGTAGTAGGTCATGGTGATCAGCGCCCCGGCAACCCCGGCATAGAATGAACTTGCAGCAAAGGCGGTCAGTTTATAACGAAACAGGGACACTCCGATAATTTCGGCGGCCACGTCCATATCCCTGATGGCCTGCCAGTTGCGGCCCAATTGACCGCGCACCAGATTTTTCCCGAAGATCACCAGCACCACCACCACACACAGTGCCAGGTAATATTTTTTTATCGGGGTGTCCAGCATCACTCCGAAAATCTGCAGGTCCGGAACGGGAATGGTGCCGAAGACGCCACCGCTGACCCAATGCCAGTGGGTGAGGACCCATTCGATGATGAACTGGGCGGCCAGGGTGGAGACGGCCAGATAAAAGCCTTTGATCCTGAGGGAAGGGATGCCGAATACCGATCCCACAAAGGATGCTACGATACCGCCGCCGAGAATGCTGAGAAGCAGCGGGATGCCGTAGCGTCCATACAGAATCAGCGAGGAATAGGCTCCCACCGCCATGAATGCGGCATGCCCGATGGAGACCTGACCGGCGTAGCCGGTCAAAAAATTGAGGCCCAGTGCTGCCAGCGAAAAGCAATAAAAAGGGAGCATGATGCTACCGAGCCAGTAATCGCTGGAAACATAAGGAATTACGATAAAGGCCAGAAACAGCATGACACCCAGGCCCCAGCGATCCAGCGGGATGGTGAAGATGGCCATATCCTTGGCATAAGAATCTTTGTAATTGCCGCATTCTCTATAGAGCATATGCTTACTCCGCTTCGCTGCGCCCTTGGAATTTTGGAAGACGGTAACAGTGGATCGATGGTTTTAAATAGGAAGAAATAAAGGCCTCATATTTCATTATTGTAGAACCAGTATTCCATTTTTCCATTAATCCATCATTCCAATTGCGCTTTGAAAATTTATAATCGTTCATCGTGTGAGTGATTATCTCATTAAAATATGAGAAGCCTTAATCCATTAAACCCTTTCAATGATTTCTTTGCCGAACATGCCGTAGGGCTTAAACCACAGGAAAATCAGGGCAATCAGATACGGGAAGAACGTCTGAATGCCTCCGCCCACATATGGGCCGATAAAAACTTCGGCCAGGTTTTCCGCGGCGCCAATTAAGAGGCCTGCCAGAATCGCACCGGTAATGCTGTCAATGCCGCCCAGAATAAGCACGGGAAGGGCTTTGAGGGCGATCAGCGACAGGCTGAACTGAACGCCAAGCCGGGTTCCCCAGGCCACACCGGCCACCGTGGCCACAATGCCGGCGATCACCCAGGTCACGGCCCAGGCCCTGAGCAGGGGAATGCCCACCGAAAGGGCGGCCTCATGGTCATCGGCCACCGCCCGCAGGGCCCTGCCGGTCCGCGTTTTCTGAAAGAATAAAACAAGACCGGCCACCAGCACACCCGCCACAACACCAAAGGTCAGGTCAAAGGTACTGATGAAAATTTCGCCAAGGATGATCGGGTTGTCCGGTATGCCGATGTTCAGCCCCTTGGCATCCGTGCCCCAGATCGACTGGCCGATACCCTGGACCAGAAAAGACAAACCGATAGCGGCCATAAAGAGAATGAGCGGTGGCCTGGCCACCAGCGGCCGGAAAATGATGAACACCGTGCTATACGCCAGAATGGTCATTACAATGACTGTACAGACAAGGGCTAGCCACACAGGCATGACCGTTAAAAAACCGACCAGTGCGAGTCCCGCAAAAAGGCTCATATCCCCCTGGGCAAAATTGAACACATCCGATGCCTTGTATATGAGGGCAAACCCAAGGGCAACCAACGAATACATAATGCCCACCAAAAGACCGTTGATCAGTACCTCCAAAAAAAAGGACATGTCTTACTCCTCTATACTCCGATTGATTTAGGCAACTCGCTTTTACTTAATATCTGTTTCTTCTCAATTGTTTTTAAAGATTTCAAATCCGAAACACGAAATTCCAAACTCGAAAAAAATTCAAAATCTCAAATCAGAAAGGATAAAACATTTGGAATTAGAATTATCCGGACTCCTCCGCTTCTCCCAGATAGGCCTTGATAACTTTCTGGTTGGCCTTGATTTCCTCGGGGGTGCCGTCGGCGATTTTGTTGCCGAAATCTAAAACGGCGATGTTGTCAGAGATATCCATCACCACCCCCATGTCATGCTCGATCAGGGCGATGGTGTATCCCAATTCCTCATTGGCATCCAGGATAAAACGGGCAATGTCTTCTTTTTCCTCCAGATTCATGCCGGCCATGGGTTCGTCCAGAAGCAGGAGCTTGGGCTCGGCGGCCAGCGCACGCCCCAGCTCCACCCTTTTCTGGAGACCGTAGGGCAACATGCCCACCGGCTGCTTGCGGATGTTCTCGATTTCCAGAAAATCGATGATCCACTCCACCGCCTCGCGATGCTTGATTTCTTCTTTCTGGCTCATTCCCCAGTAAATTCCCTGGGAAAAAAAGTTGGAATGCATTTTTTGGGTCCTGCCGACCATGATGTTACTCCAGGTATCCATTCCCCTGAAAAGGGCCAGATTTTGGAAAGTTCTGGAAATTCCAAGGGCGGCGACATGGTGAGGTTTCATCTTTAAGGGCCTTTCTTGACCCTCAAAGGTGATGCGTCCCTCATCGGGGGTGTAGACACCGTTGATTACATTCAGCATAGTGGTCTTGCCGGCACCATTGGGTCCAATGATAGCGAAGATCTGTCCTGGATGCACTGCCAGGCTCACCCCGTTGAGGGCTTTCAGCCCGCCGAAGCTGATATGTATGTCTTCCACTTTGAGGATCGGTTCTTTGTTTTCGGTCATGGTCTACCTGCCTGGTTAAAAGGTTTCGGCATCACGGATTTTCAGGTCGGCTTTCATGGTCGTAGTGCGGCCGTCTTCATAGGTGAAGGTCGCGTCGACGGTGACAGCGTCTTTGCCCGTAAAAAGAGCGTCGATGAGATTGTCGTATTTTTCGGCAATAAATTTTCGTCTTACTTTCCGGGTTCTGGTGATCTCCCCATCATCGGGATCGAGTTCCTTGTGCAGCAGCAGAAATCTCTTGATCTGAGCGCCCTTGAGCTTTTCATCTTCACTCAGGCTTTTATTTACGCGTTCGACCGCTTCGTAAACAAGGTCGTACACCTCGGGTTTTTGGGCCAGGTCCGTGTAGCTGGTATAGGCAATATGTCTCCTTTCGGCCCAGTTTCCCACCGCCCCGTAATCGATGTCGATGAAGGCGGTCACAAACTCCTTGCCCTGGCCGTGGGCCACCGCCTCTTTGATAAATGGGCTGAATTTGAGTTTGTTTTCGATATACTTGGGCGCAAATATGGTACCGTCTATCAACGTGCTGACATCCTTGGCGCGATCGATGATTTTCAGATGCCCTTTTTTGGTGATATACCCGGCATCTCCGGAAAGCACATATCCATCCACGAGCGTTTCCCGGGTGGCCTCTTCATTTTTATAATAACCAATAAAGTTGCCGGGGCTTTTGTATTTGACCTCCCCATTGTCGGATATTTTGATATCCACCCCGGGCACCGGTGTTCCAACGGTATCCGACTCGATGTCGCCGTCTTTTTGGATCGAAACCAGCGCACAGCTTTCGGTCATCCCGTAAAGCTGTTTGAGGTTGATGCCCAGGGATCTGAAAAATTCGAATATCTCGGGCCCTATGGCCTCACCGGCCGTGTAGGCCACCCGCACGTTTTTCATGCCAAGGTTATCGGTAAGCGGCCCATAGACCAGGATTCGTCCGATCTGATAAAGGATTTTCAGACCGATGGGGACCGGCTCGTTGGCGATCCGGATTTTTTCGGTCTTTTCGGCAACACCCATGAAATAATGAAACATCTTGCGCTTGATCCAGGCCGCATCCTCCATTTTGATCATCACCTGGGTCAGCCAGTTTTCCCAGATGCGCGGCGGACAGAAAATAAAAGTGGGCCCGATCTCCCGTGTGTCATGCACCACCGTGGAGGTGTCTTCAGGGCAATTGGGGGCAAACCCGGCCGCCAGTGACATGCCGTAGGAAAAAATATGATCCCCGATCCAGGCCATGGGCAAATACGCCATGACCTCTTCTTTTTCGGTCAGATTTTCAAATGCGATAAATGCTCGGGCCGCATCCACAGCTGCGTGATGCTGCAGCAGAACACCCTTGGGATTTCCGGTTGTACCCGATGTGTAGGCGATGATGGCGATATCATCCGCTTTGCCTTTGCTGATTTCATCCTCGAAATAATTGGGGTTGTCCTCAGCGAATTTGCGTCCCAATTCCTCTATGTGGGCAAATGACATCAGGAAGGTTTCGGTGTAATTGCGCATACCTTTGGGGTCTTCGTAGAAAATATATTCGAGGCGGGGGATTTCCTTTTTAAGGGAAAGAAGCTTGTCGGACTGCTCCTGGTCCTCGGCCAGGGCAAATCTGGCCTCTGAATGCTCGAGAATAAAATGCAGCTCCCTTTCGATCGCATCCTGGTAAAGCGGAACGGGGATACCGCCGAGGCTCTGGGCGGCAGACATGCCCCAGTAAAGCTCGGGCCGGTTGTCTCCAATGATGGCAATGACATCGCCCCTCTTAAATCCCAGCGAGGCCAGCCCCAGGGCAAAATCCCTGACATGGTCATGATAGTCCTGCCAGGAAAAGGATTGCCAAATACCGTAATCTTTTTCCCGAATCGCTATTTTGTTTTTGCCAAATTTCTGGGCATTTTGTAAAAGAATTTTTGGAAATGTGTCGGCTGATTCGACCATGATCTAATTCCTCACCAATATTTTTCTGTCCGGAAGATGAGAAGCATGAACTTTGCAGGTTTTTTCTGGTTTCTTGTAAAAAACGAAAATATATTCATATGCGGTTCAAATGTTCCGATAGCAGGCTATTTCGGAGGTCCCGGACATGCTTTATTCCCCGCAAGGATGAGTCCTCCGACACCTTTTCATTTGGCAACACAGCGGTATATTTTTCAACAACACAATTTTTTTCGTTTCTCTTACAAAAATAAACCACCCCGAGGTGGGCAAATTTTCAAGCGGGCCTGTGCTGAGGCAGGCTGCGGGTGGCTTCCCAGCAGCGTCGCAGTGCTGGGAATGGTGCAGGCGCTTGTTCGACAGGTTGTAAATGAACATCATTTAATTGTCAAGGATAATTTATTACCTGAACCCTGACCGCAAATCGTTACCTAAACCTGCCGATGGTCTTTCTTCACGCCAGCCCGGGTTTATGATTCTGGTGTCCCGCCGATCTTGACAAATACCCGGGCTCACAATAGAGTGCATTCATTTTGATATTGCCCCTGTGCGCTTAATTCATTAATCTGATCATCGGCAAAGACCAGGCCGGGCGAAATAGATTCTGGAAACCCGCTTTGGCGGGTATCCGGTGTTTCGGCCAAGTCATACTCACCTGGGCTTTTAGATAACCAGGCTAATTACCGGGAGAAACAAGGCGAATGAACCATCTAAACAAGTTGATCATACGGATTTTCTTTTTCGGCTGTCTTTTCTGGATGTTTTCGATGATTCCAACCTGGGCCGAAGAGGGCCCGATTATCCATATCGATCCCGTTACCTACACTTTTCCACCGGTTTCCGAGGGGGAAACCTTGTCTCACGAATTTGTCGTATCCAACCGGGGATCTGCTGATCTGGAAATAAAAGATGTGACCCATCAATGAGGTTGCGTGGTAACCCGGTATGACCGGGTCATCCCTCCCGGCGGGACGGGAACAGTTACATTAACCATCGATACGGGCAGGGTTATCGGGGATTTTCAGAAGCGGGCTGTCGTTTGGTCCAATGACCCCGAGCGTCGCAGCATAGCCCTTTACCTGAAAGGCTCCGTGAAACCGATCATTTCGCTTGAACCGGGTGGATATGTGGGGCTGTGGGGGGCCAAGGGCCAGGTGCCGGCAGAATATATCGAAATTTTGAATAATGTTGAGCAGGCGATGAAGATTACCGGAATCGAAAATGACCTTCCGGAGAAAATTCAATGGCATCTTGAGGAAATAAAGCCCGGGTACGCATATCGGTTAAAGGTTGAAAATATTTCAGAAGCGGCAGGAGAATACACAGGGCATCTGGTTGTGAAAACGGACTTACCCAAAAAGCCCGAATTCGTGATTATCGTCAATGGGAATATTCACTGAGGGTTCAAGGGTTCGAGGATTCAAGGATTCAAGTGAAATAATCGGGAATCTAAGGTTCAAGGTTCAGAGCACATCGTTCGAGGTAGGAGGTTAGAGGTTGGAGGTAAATGCTAAATTGATATAAACCGCCTCTAACCTTAAGCGTAGCGATCCTCAAACCTAAAGCACTGCGTGGTGAATCCTGAAACCTTTAAGGAGATAATTGTGGACTTTGATCTTACGCGGGAACAAAAGATGATTCGCGATGAAGTGCGTCATTTCGCCCAGAAAGAAATCGCGCCCAGATCCGAGGAGATGGAGCGGACCGGAAATTTTCCTTATGATATAGTGGAGAGAATGGCCGAAATCGGTATCATGGGAATCCCCTTTCCCGAAGCATACGGGGGCATGGGCGGTGACTGGGTCAGCCTGCACCTGGCAATCGAAGAGCTATCCCGTGCCGACGGCACTTTAGGCGCCTTAATCGATGTCACCACCAGTGTCGTGGCTCAGGAGCTTTATGTTTTTGGTACCGAAGTGCAGAAACAAAAATGGCTGGTTCCACTCGTCAAAGGAGAAAAAATTGGCGCGTTCGGGCTGACGGAACCGGATTCAGGGTCTGATGCCGGGGCATTAACTACGACCGCACGGCGTGAAGGTAACGAATGGGTTTTAAACGGCACCAAACAGTTTATCACCAATATCGGTCTTGATAATGCTTCGCTGGTTCTTGTGGCCGCCCGGGCCGCTGACGCGGGCAAGGCCGGCGTCATTTCCACCTTTATCATACCCAAAGATGCACCGGGCTTGAAATTGGGCGAAAAATACCGCAAGATGGCCATGCATGCTTCTTCAACCCATGAGCTGATCCTGGCTGATTGCAGAATTCCCGAAGAAAATTTATTGGGAGATCCGGATCGCGGTTTTGCCCAGCACCTGGCGGTATTGGAGACCGGCAGAATCAGCATTGCCGCTATGGCTGTCGGTGTGGCCCAAGCCTGTCTGGATGAAGCCCTGCGCTGGGCACAGGGAAGAATGCAATTCGGCCAGCCTATTTTTAATTTCCAGGCGGTTCAGTTCAAGCTGGCGGACATTGCAGTTGCCGTCGAGCTGGCCCGAAATATGTATTTGAAAGCCGCCTGGCTGAAAGACCAGGGCCGCAGCCACACTTTCGAAGCATCTGCAGCCAAGCTCTATGCCTCGGAGATGGCCGAGAAAGTAGCCAGCGATGCGCTCCAGATTCACGGTGGATACGGCTTCATGGAGGAATACCCTGTATCCCGTTATTTCAAGGGCGTTAAGCTTTTGCAGATCGTGGAAGGGACTTCCGAGGTGCAGCGGATGCTGATCGCCAGAACCCTTTCGCGAAACCGCCCAAAATAAATACCCATTTTCTGTGCGGTGATTTACAGATGGGTCAAATCCGAATCTCGAAGCCTGCAAAGGCGGACAAGTTTCGAAATCCGAATGTTCAAATGCCCAAAACGAAAAAGATGGAAGTTTTACTCGTAAGCGGCTTCCTGGGCGCCGGTAAAACCACCTTGCTCAGGCATCTGCTTCAATCCGATGTGCCTGCAAACGAAAAGGTCGCAGTAATTGTCAACGAGGTGGGCGAAATCGGTATCGACGGCAGCCTGCTTTCAGGCCAGGATGTGGATATCCTGGAGCTGACCAGCGGATGCATCTGCTGTACGATAAGGACCGATTTTTTCAAAGCCGTTCAGGAGATTCACCGGACGGCAGATCCGACTTATCTGTTTGTTGAAACGACCGGGGTTGCCCAGCCCGGAGATATGTTTGATGTCCTGCATGAGCCGCCCCTGTCAGATTTCAGCCGGCTAAAAAATGTCATTACCGTCATCGATGCCAGCTTTTTTAAAGTGCGCGAGGTACTGGGCTCATTTTACGACAACCAGATAAAGTGTGCCGACATCATTGTCCTGAATAAGATCGATGCGGTCGAGTCCGGCCCGCTCAAAGAAATGGAGTCGATCATTCATACCCTGAACGGTCAAGCTGCGATCATTCCCGCCCAATATTGCGCCGTCGACCTGGCCGAGCTGTTTAAGGACCGTTCAGATATGCAGTTGCGGCCTATTCAAGGCCTGGATCATTTTTCTGTTTTCAAGCAAAACGATTTCCAGACGTTTTCCTTCGAAGAAAAACGCCCCCTGGATAGAAAGAAACTGGAAAAATTTCTGAATTCCCTTCCCCCCGCACTTTTTCGCTGCAAGGGATGGGTACGTTTCGAAAATGCCTGCGGGTTGCTGAATTTTGCCGGCAGGTCCTATCGCATCGAGCCTGTTGAAAACGAGCACGATACTGCCCTGGTATTTGTGGGGCGAAATTGCGATGAGAAGGAGATCCTCGCGGAGTTGCAAAACTGCATCCAAGTAAGTTTTAGCAAGTAGCTGATCGTTTTAAAAGGGGGCATTTTTATGACAAGCGGCATAAAATTTCTAAATCAAAGGGCCCGATACAGAGCCGGTGGCCCCTCATCGATCAATTCAGCCCGGTTTTCATTGATCAGCATCTCCAGGTGCACGGCAATCTCAGAGATTGCCAAAAAGGTATCGCCTTCGGGAACGACGGGAAACACATCATCGATCAGCTGATAGAGCGGTCGTGATTTTCTCTTAAGGGCTTTCCAGATCAGATCCATGCGCTGGCGGTGATGGCTTTTATAGGTCGCGATGACAGAATGGATGTCATCGATATATTCACCATGCCCGCAAAACACCCAGCGAATATCCTCCCTGCTCAATTTGTCCAGCGAGCCGATAAAGGACGGCAGGCTCTGGTATTTGTTTGTTTGGCGGCTGGCCTTGTTCATCTCGACCAGCGGATTTGGCGTAATATGTTTGATCATGGTATCGCCGCTGAAAAGAACCTTCTCGCTTTCCGCATATAAACAAACCGATCCGGCGGTGTGGCCCGGCGTGTGGATGACTCTGAGGTCAAAGCCGTTTCCGGAAAACACATCCCCGTCTTCAAGGAAGATAATATCATCTGTCGGATCATACAGGGATTTAAAAAAGCGAAAACGCTGCTTGACTTTTTCGACTTCATCCGCCGGCATTCCGGCAAGGTTCAGCAGCATGTCTGCCCGTTTGTTCCACATGTCCTCGCGGTAATTCTCTGTTGATATCAGATAGAAGTCTTCGGCGTGCATAAAAATGTCTACGGGATGTCCGGCGGCATGACGGATCTGTGCGGCTAATCCGATATGATCCACATGGCCATGGGTGGCAACGATGCGTTCGATATCCTTAAATTCAAATCCCGCCGCGTTGAGCCGTTTGCCGACAAATTCCAGCAGACCCGGAAATTTAGGGCCCGTATCGATCAGGGTGATGGGACCGCTGCCGACGGCAAACAGATTGGCGGTGATAAGTTGCGTGTCGGCCGGCAGCGGAATGGCAATCGCATGGATGTTGCCTGTCTCCGGAAAGGGTCTAATGGGTATATTAGGCGTTATGGCAGTTGTCATTAAAAATGTCTCGATCGGCACAGCCGCCAATCCAAAATCTTTGCTCCGAAATCCAAAAGCGGGAATAATGGGTCACATGCAGCATCCCTATTCCGTATCCATTCCCATGGATTTGGCGACGATGAGCTTCATGATTTCGTTGGTTCCGGCAAAAATCGGCGTTACCCGAACATCACGGAACGTTCGGACAATCGGACATGATTCCAGCATTGCCATATCGCCGATGAGATCAAGGCAGCGGTTGGCCACGCGGTTGGCCATCGCCGTATTCCAGTACTTGGCCATGCTGGTTTCAGCCACGATGTTTTCGCCCTGCATGTGCCCGGCGATCAGCGTTTCCAGAAAAGTTTGGCCGAGTTTGATATCAGCGGCCATCTCGACCAAAGCAAACCGATCCGCTTGAGAAATTTTGTGCGGTTTGCCGGAGCCGCCTTCATTTTTTAAGTATCCCAAGGTCCAGTCCAGCATGAACTCCGCCATGGTTTTGGCGAGTATAGCCACCAGCAGCCGTTCCTGCTGCAATTTTTCCATCAGCTTGACAAATCCGGTGCCTTTTTCGCCCAGGCGGTTTTCAGCAGGTATCCGGCAGTTTGTAAAAAACAATTCGGCCGTGTCCTGACTGTGAACCCCCAATTTGGGCAGGGGTGCACCCTTTTTAAATCCCGCTGTGCCTTCCTCCACCAGATACAGAGAGATCGCCTGATAAGGGCTTTCAACCTCCGGATCTTTGGCGGCTACAATGACCAGATCACAATTGGTTCCATTGGAGATAAAAGTCTTGGTACCGTTTAAGATGACCGCACCGTTTTCTTCCACCGCCATTGTGGTCATCGACGCCAGGTCGCTGCCGACATCGGGTTCGGTCATGGCCACGGCGGTAATGATATCGCCCGAAACACAGCCCGGAAGATATTTTTCTTTTTGTTTTGGCGAGCCGAAAGAATCAATGTAGGGCACGACGATGTCACTGTGAAGGAAAGCATCCAAGCCATATTGATTGGTCCGGGTCATCTCCTCCAGGGCGATAACCGAATAAAGAAAATCCCCCCCCAGGCCGCCATATTGCGGAGAAACCGCCGTGCACAAAAAACCCGCCTGTCCGATTTTCTTCCAGACCTGCCGGGGAACGATACCGTCCTGCTCCCATCGGTCTGTATGGGGAATCACTTCTTTGCGGCAAAAATCCTGCAACCGCCTGCGGAATTGATGATGTTTTGGGGTGTAATTGAGTATGTCCATAATTGATCGATGTTATAGTGATTGCCAAAAAAAATCGCTCCGATAGGGAAAGGTTTTTTACAACAATCGCTTATGCCGCCATCCTTTTATCGGAACATTTTTATGACAAGCGTTATTAAAAATGGCTGAGGCAAGGCGCAAATTTACCGTTTAGAGCCCTCGATGTCAAACTTTTTTGAGACGCTTGACCGGTGTGATCCTGCCCTGCGCTTCGAAAAATAATCAGGATCTTGCAATTGAAACACCGAGAACAGGGCGGCTACATGGCAATACTCAAGCCGCCGTCAACGGGCAGGATAACGCCGTTTAGGTATGAAGCACCGTCTGAGGCCAAAAAGACAGCAACAGTGGCAACCTCCCAGGGCGAAGCAAAGCGTCGCATGGGAACTTGTCGCAGATTGATTTTCTTAACCTTCTCATTATCCCATGCCGGTCTGGCCAGGGGCGTGTCGATGAAGCCCAGCAAGAGCGCATTTGTTCTGATGTTATAGCGGCCATAGCGGCCGGCAAGGTAAATGGTCAGCGCATTCACGGTTCCTTTGGTAGACATGTAAGCCGCGTCGGGAAATGACCGTACAGCGGCAACACTCGAAACATTGGTGATGACACCGCCGCCGCCCTCGATCATGTGGGGGATAGCCTGTTTGCACATGAAAAAGATTCCTTTGACATTGACCGCGAACATGCCGTCCCATGTTTCTTCGGGCGTATCGACAATTTCCATCATGGATGCGATTCCGACATTATTGTGCAGAACGTCTATTTTTTTAAATCGCTTCAGGCACTGGTTCACTGCGCCTTCGCATTCCTTGGCGCTGGTGATATCCGCGGCAAAGGCTTCTGCAATGCCGCCTTCTTCTTTGATAAAATCCGCGCAGGCCTGGGCTGCAGCCGGATCTTTGTCGATGCAGAAAACTGCGGCGCCTTCGCGGGCAAACTGTATGGCAGCTGCTTTGCCGTTTCCGATGCCCTCACCGCGGGTGCCGGCGCCTACCACCACAGCAACTTTATTTTCCAAATTTCTCTGCATATTTTCGGTCCCTAGCGTTTGAGTATGTGGATGACACAGCAGGCAGTGTCCGTATGGATGAAACCTCCGGCATTGTGCTGAAGGCCGACTTTGGCTCCCGGCACCTGCCTTTTTCCGGCTTGTCCACGCAACTGTTTGACAACCTCGTTGATTTGGGAGATTCCCGTTGCACCGATGACATGGCCCTTGGAAAGCAAACCACCACTGGTGTTTACCGGGATTTTTCCGCCGATATCCGATTGTCCCTCCTGGATGAATCGGCCGCCTTCGCCTTTTTTGCAAAAACCCAGGTCTTCATAATGGGTAATTTCAGCCATGCTAAAGCAATCATGCACTTCCGCAAGGTCCATATCTTCGGGGCCCAATCCGGCCATCTCGTAGGCTGCCTTGGCGCCGCGGGCATCGGTATCAAAATAAGTATAGCTTTGATCCTGCGGATAGCTGCCCGACACCTGGATCGAAGCGGCGACATACACTGGGCGAGAAGTATATTGTTTCGCCTTTTCTTTACTCGCGAGAATAACGGCGGCTGCGCCATCACCCCGCGGGCAGCATTGGGGGAGGGTGAGCGGATCGCAGATCATTCGGGCATTCAGAACTTCATCGACAGTAACCGGCGCTGTAAGCTGGGCATCCGGGTTTGCGGCACCGTATTTTCGGTTTTTCACCGCTACCATGGCCAGTTGCTCCCGTGTCGTGCCGAACTCCTCCATATGTCTTTTTGCCATTAACGCGAAAATTCCCGGTGCTGTAAAGCCCATATCGCCACTGAGTTCCGGATATTGCCTGCCGGTAAACACGCTGAGCATCTTGCCGGAATCCACGACCGTCATCTGCTCCACCCCGAACGCCAGGGCGACATCGCAGGCACCGGTGGCGACTTTGTACCAAGCCTCCCGAAACGCGCAGGATGCAGTTGCGCAGCCGTTTTCTACCCGGGTGATAGGAATTTTAGTGATTCCGATTTCTCTCAGAACGACCTGACCGATCAGCAGCCCCTGGCCCCATTGCCACTGAGCTAAGTTGCCGGCGTAGGCAAGCTGAATGTCTTTGGGCTTCACATTCGCATCCCTGATCGCTTTTAGGCAGGCCTCGACCCCGAAATCCGTGATGGATTTTTCCGGATATTTGCCGAACCGCGTTCCTCCGATTCCAATGACTGCAACATCTCTCATGGTTATTTCCCCCCTGTTGTCGGCCTGAACATATAGCTGATAATTTCATTGCCATGGCGATCAGTGCCAAACTTGCGTACGACCAATTCAACGTCCATGCCGATTTTCAAAACTTCATTCCAGGGTTCACAATCCACGATGAGGGAATACAGCTTAATTTTCTCGGGCAGATCGACAAAACCCATGATATAGGGCTTTTTCAAATTCGCCGGCCCCATTATGGCTTGTGCATAGGTATGCAGCCGACCGTTTCTGCTCAAGGGTATTTCGGTCAGCTTCCCATCAAAGCAATCCGGGCATACCAATTTTTTCGGGAAAAAGACCTTGTCGCAAGCCTCGCATTTGCTGCCCAGCAGCGCAACGCCATGCCTGTCGCGTGTGAACCAATTTTCGTCGATGTATCTTGATTTTTTTTGCGATGCACTCATGCTCATTTATCCCAGCCAGCGTTTGCGTCGCCGATAATGTTTAACGTCCTTGAAACTCTTGACCTCTCCTGACAAATTCATACCCAGATAAAATTCCTTTACGTCCTCATTTTCCCGCAGTTCCTTACCGGTTCCATCGAGAACGATTCTGCCGTTTTCGAGCACATAGCCGTGATCGGAAATGGATAATGCCATGCGTGCATTCTGTTCAACCAGCAGGAATGTCACGTTCTCCTCATCTTTCATCTTTTTGACCAATTCGAATATTTCGGCGACAATGAGGGGGGCTAATCCCAGGGAAGGCTCATCCAGCAGGATCAGTTTCGGTTTGGCCATCAACGCCCGTCCGATCACCATCATTTGCTGTTCACCGCCGGAAAGGTATCCGGATACGAGGTTGCGCATTTCTGCCAGTTTTGGGAAATAGGTGTAAACCTTGTTCAGAGCCAGTTTTAAATCCTGCCTGCTTTTGTGCTGATTTCCGCCGACGATCAGGTTTTGCTCAACCGTCATGTGCTCCAGCACCCGCCGGCCTTCCATCACCTGGATCAACCCCATCCGGACAATATTTTGGGGCTCCGCCCTGTGAATGGTTTGGCCCTGAAAGTGGATGCTTCCAGAGGTTACCGCGCCATCCTCGGAATGCAGCAGACCGGAGATGGCTTTCAGCGTTGTCGTCTTGCCGGCCCCATTGGCGCCCAAGAGGGCGACGATATTGCTCTCGGGAACTGCCATACTGATGCCTTTGAGCACAAGAATAACATCGCTGTAAATCACCTCTACGTTATTGAGTTCCAGCAACATGTTTTTTCCTTTATTCCAGCGGCGTTTGAAAGCTCCAATAATCGAGCATTCTCATCTTCGCCTGAGGCCAGAGGGTTTCATGACATTTTTCTTGAAAAAGACAGCCCCCGGAAGATTGAGAATTGGAGTGCTGGAAAAATATCAGGCTCCACATGGCTCCAGCACTCCTTCAAACAGGGTCTTGCCGACAAAGCCGCATCATTTAACGCTTCGGGTGCAGTTATTTCTTTTTACGGATAAAGCAATTACCATTTTTCAACATTGGTCGGCACCATAACCCACTCCGGGGTAGCCAGGGTATACTCGCCGTCTTTCACCGTTTCAAGCATCACCTTCAGGTCTGTGTTGCTGAACGGCGCATCCTTGGTAAATGTAAGTGTCGGCAGGGTATACATCAACTCTGCCTCGGTAAAGGGTCCAGCCAGGATAGCATCGTAAACGGCCTGACCGCTCAGCTTGTCGCCGCCGGTCTTTTTAGCCGCATGTTCAACAGCCCGGACGGCAAGCAGACTCTGGTTGAGTGCCATCATGGTATATGGGTTCCAGAGCTTGTCGTTGAGCCCATATTTATCGACCAGCAGCTCGAAGAATTTGTAGGCCTTCGAGGTTTTATCCGTCACCGGCGCGTGCGCGGCACTGACGATGTGGCCCTCGAAAGGCTCATAGGTTTTCATGGCCTGGCCGAACCCCCAGATGGTGTGATGGGGCGAGGCGATCGTCGGGATATTGACATCGTAGGTTTGACAGGCGCGAATATAGGCTGCCGACATGGCCGAGGTGACGATGCCGATGACCATGTCTGCCTCGGCATCGATGACCTTTTTAACCTGACTGGACATATCGACAGGATTGGTGGTGGTAAACTCTTTGGCTACGATTTTGGCCTTCCCCTCGGGTTCCAGGTTTTTTCCGATGTATTTTTCCAGCCCATCGACAATGTCTAAAGCAGCTGCAATCTGGCAGCTGATAATCCCCAGCTTCAACGGTTTCTTTTCAGGGTGCTGGTCCATATACCATAGAAAGGCCGCCAGAAATTCCTGGAGATAAAGCGGCCTGACCTGAAACAGCCATTGATCGGGGAGCCAGCCGTATCCATAAGAAGCCGTGCCGTAGATAACGGGAACTTTATCTTGCGGCAAACGCTGCTGCAAAGCGGCCACATCGGCGCCGCCGCCGCCAAGCGCGATAATGGGCTCGCACTCCGCCAAAATCCCCGGCCACATGCCGGCAATGACCGATGAATCATAGCGTCCGTCATAATGTTTGAGCACCAGCTCCACTCCCAATTGTTTGCCTTCGGTATCATTCCACCAGGCAAAAACGGCTTTTTGCATAGGGATCCAGGCCTTGAACAGTTGGGCCCAGGGACCGGTAAAATCAGAGATAACGGGCACTTTGTATTGTTTTGTTTCCGCCTGGGCCTGGCCGCTGAATGCAAAAGACACACAGACGGCAGCAATCAAGATAGTCCATAAAATTCTCTTCATTTTTCCCTCCTTTTTACGTCTTGGTTTCTGGTTAGCATGCAAAGCCCTTTTCTGAGTTTAATGCGGAAAGGGCCAAATTCGAAAACTTTCTTTGATGATATTCCAGCGGTGGACCAGACCGCGGGGTTCGAAGATAACGAAGATGATAATGACGCCACCCAGCAGCATGTTCATCGAAGCAAAAACTATAGCACCGCCCGTATCCGGCATTATGCCCAGCTCCGCAATCAATGGGCCGAAATAGGTGATAAATTCCTGCAGCAGCCGGATGATCACCGTACCAATGATCGCTCCTATCAGAGAGCCCATGCCCCCGACGATGAGCATCCCCAGGTACCAAACAGAAAGCCATAATGTGAACATGTCCGAAAGCACATACCGGATATAGTAGGCCCAGAGTGCGCCGGCTACACCGGCGTAGAATGCACCGATAAAAAAAGACAGCGCCTTGTAGTAGAAGACGTTAATCCCGATAATATCAGCGGCGTTATCATTGTCACGAACAGCCACCAGCGCCCGGCCGGTTCTGCTGCGGATCAAACCCCAGGCCCCGTATATCATCAATACCGCCACGCAGGCGACCAGGTAATAAACCCGCACGTCCGTATCAAATTGAAAGCCGAACAATGATACCGGATCAATTCGAAGGCCTTCTATTTGCCCGAACCAGGCCTTGGGCAGCTTGAGCATGGCGAAATGGAAAACGTATTGGGCCGCAATAGTGGTCAATGCAAGATAGAACCCCTTTACCCTTACCGCCGCAATGCCGAAGATGGCTCCGAAAAGCGCTGCACTGACGCCCGCGATTGGAATCGTGATCCAGATCGGCAGATTGAAGTGCATGGTCAACGCGCCGGCGGTATAGGCGCCTACCCCCATAAATGCGGATTGCCCCAGGTTGACCTGCCCGGCATAGCCGACATTGATTTGTAGCCCAACCACGGCAATCAGGGTGATCCAGATCACATTCATGATACCGATAATTCGGCCGCCACTAAACAGCGGCAGGGTGAAAAGAAAGATGATTAATGCGACAAACCAGATCCATTGCGGTTTGGTTCGGATCAGCGCTTGATCCTCATCATAGGTCTGGGCGTAGACACCGGCTGGAAGGGTCATTTTTTTATATCCTTTCTATGGTTTTCCATCCAAACAGACCGGTTGGCCGGATCAACAGGATTACGATCATGACGGCAAAGGGGAACACCTCGCCGACGCCCCCCTGAAACATGGGGTCCAGAAAATGTTCGGCCAGTCCCTGGGAGACCCCGATAATCAGACCGGCCAAAATTAATCCGCCTATAGATTCCAGGCCGGCGAGCAGGGCAACGGGTAAAGCGGCCATGCCGATATCCCCGACCACAAACGTCATGCCTTTACCCCCGACAAAGATGACGGCCGCCAAGGTGCATAGAACACCGCTGATACCCCAGGCGGCCGCAATGGAGCGCTTGACCTTCAGGCCTAAGGACAGGGCGATCTGGTGGTCTTCGGCGACGGCTGTCATTTCCATGCCGGCGCGGGTGTGATTAAAAAACCAGGAGAACAAAACCGCCATCAGAATGGTCAGAATGCCACCATAAACCAGCCCCCTGTCCAGCATGATCGGACCCAGTTTGACACCTTTTATCGAGAATGCCGGCGGGATGAAATGAACGTCGGCACCCCAGATGACCAGCACCAGTCCCCTGATAAAAACCAGCAACCCGATAGTTACCATAACCAGGGAAAACAGCTCTTCACCAACCAGGGGACGCAGAATGATTCTTTCAATCACCAGGCCGATCAAAAAACTTGCTGAAAAGGCAAGCAGCAGGGACAGCCACATGGGCAGCCCCCAGGGCTGGACGAAGGTCCAGATCAGAAAGGCTGACACCACCACCACTTCGCCCTGGGCAAAGTTGAACACCCGTCCGGCCCGGTAGATGACAACAAAACCCATGGCGATGAGTGCATACAGCAAACCGATCAGTGCACCGCTGATAAGATGTGAAAGTAGACTGGCCATCGTTCGTATTTTCCTTATTCTTTGAGGTCTTCGATGTGAATGTCGGTTTTCAGCAGCCCGGTTCTGCCGTCCTGATATTTGACCGGCACCTCGGCATTAAACTCTGTTTTGTCCTCATAAATCGCTGCGATGAAATCGGAATATTTTTCCTCCAAAAAGCTCCGCCTTATTTTCCGGCTGCGGGTCAATTCGTCTTCGTCCGGGTCCAGTTCTTTGGGCAGATTAAAAAAGCGTTTGACCTTGGATCCTTCCGGCAAGAAATAATTGACCTTTTTGATCTCTTCTTTAATGAGTTCACGCACATCGGGATTTTGGGAAAGATCCGTAAAGGTCGTATATCCGATCGTTCTCTGCTCAGCCCATGGTCCGATGGTGCCGATATCGATATTGATCATAGCGGATACGAACGGCTTTTGCGCATCACCAAGCGTCATGACCTCCTTGATGAAGGGGCTGAACCGGAGGCGGTTTTCAATGAACTGCGGCGGATAGGAATGACCCGATGATAGTTTGCGCATATCCTCCAGGCGATCCAGATAGACCATTTCGTTTTTCTCGGTCATGTAGACGGCATCGCCGGTGGTGTAATACCCGTCGATTATTTTTTGGGCCGAAGCCTCGGGATTTCTGTAATATCCGGCAAACCCGGAGCCGCCCTTTACCAAAAGTTCGCCCGCATCCGAGATTATATATTCAAGGGGAGGCCCAAACCGGGGATGAACGGGCATCCATTTGCCCACGGTTTCAAGATCGTAGGTATCGCCCTGATGCAATGTAAAAAGGCCCATCTCCGTGGTGCCGAAAACATTTCTCAGTTTGACCCCCATGGCCTGGAAGAAACGGAAGACATCCGGCGCCATTCCGGATCCGCCGGATTGGCTGTAGTAGGCGGCTTGCAAGCCCAGATTGTCCCGCAACGGGTAAAGGACCGTTTTGTCCGCCAGGGGATAGAGCAGGCGCCACCCCAAAGGAATCTTTTTCCCGTCGAGTCGGGCCAGGTTTACCTCCCGCCCTGCCTTCATCCCCCACTGGAAGAACCAGCGGCGGACGGGGCCGGCATCGAGCATTTTGGATTCAACCAAAGACGCCATACTTTCCCATTGCCGCGGGGTGAAGGTGACGGCCTCGGTTCCAATTTCGCGCAGATTTTCCTGAACCGTCTCCGGTTCCTCCGGGAAATTGACGATAAACGGCACCAGAAGCCCCTGGGTGATACCAAACATTTGCTCTGCGGCCCAGGCCGGAGATATATAAGAGAGAGCCTGCATAAAAGGTCTGAGCGCAATGGCGCCCGCTACCCGCAGGGAAGTATCAAAGAGGTTGTCATGGGTCATCACACAGCCTTTGGGCAACCCCGTCGTCCCGGATGTGTAACTGATAACAGCCGGATCACTTCCCCTGCCGGCAGCAACCTCCTGATCAAACCTGCCCGGGTTTTCCCGAATATGCTGTCGGCCCAACTCCTGAACCTGTGCAAAGGTCATGAGCTTGGGGTGGTCATAGTGCCACATGCCTTTGTCATCCCAGTAGATGAAATGGTGAACGCGGGGCAGCTTGTCTTCGATCTCCAGAACCTTGTCAACCTGTTCCTGGTCCTCGCAAACCATCACGACAGCTTCGGCATGATTAACAAGATATTCCATCTGGGCAGAGGTAAAATCCGGATAGAGACATACCGCTTTGGCCCCGATGGCCTGGGCGGCGTATTCACCCCAGAAGAGTTCGGGATCATTCTCACCGATCATTCCCACTGTTTCACCTCGATTTACCCCGAGCACGGAAAGCCCCATGGCAAAAGTTTCGACATTTTCGAGCACGTCATTGAACGAATAGCACTGCCAGATCCCGAAATCTTTTTTGCGATGGAAGGTATGACCGCCGAAACGTTTGGCCTGATAAATCAAAAGCTGCGGAAGTGTTTCCACGCCGTGTTCAAATATCTTGGGCAGGTCGCCCCAATTCTTTTCGACCTCTTCTGATACAGTCATTGTTAGCGCTCCTCCCCGAGATAGGCTTGAATAACATCTGGATTCTTCTTGATTTCATCCGGAGAGCCCTCTGCAATCACATTGCCCCAGTTTAGAACATAAATCCGGTCGGCGATATCCATCACGACCTGCATGTCGTGCTCTACAATCACGACGGGGATGTCCATGGCTTCGCGGATATCGATGATAAATCGAGCCATGTCTTCCTTTTCCTCCAGGTTCATGCCGGCCATGGGTTCATCCATCAGCAGCACCTTCGGCTCCATGGCCAGGGCCCTTCCCAGATCGATCCGTTTGCGAAGACCGTAGCTCAATGATCCCACCAGGGCGTGACGAATATGCTTGATTTCAAGAAAATCGATAATTTCTTCAACCTTGCGCCGCTCGCGCATCTCCTCCCGATGTGTCCAGTAACGATAGATAAATCCCTGCAAAGGGCTGGTTTTCATAAAAAGATGGCGGCCGGTCAAAAGGTTGTCGATTACGCTTAAGCCGGCAAAGAGCTGGATGCCCTGAAAGGTGCGCGCAATGCCCATAGTGGCAATGCTGTGAGGTTTTTCGTCGGTAATCTCCTTGTCCTGAAAGAACACCTGCCCTTTTTGCGGGCGGTAGAAGCCATTCATACAGTTCAACAGGCAGCTTTTGCCAGCCCCGTTGGGTCCAATGATTGCAAGGATTTCGCTCATGCCCAATACGGTGCTGACATCTGTCAGGGCCTTGACGCCGCCGAATCTTAGATCCAACCCGATCGTTTTCATCAAATGATGCGCAGGTTCCATGGTGCCTCCATCCACCGGTCGTTTAAGCTTGTCCAAAGTCTGCTTTTACTTTTTGCCGATCAATCAGGCCCTCTTCAGTTTTTGGTAACTGGGGTACAATGGTTAAAAATTTTGGCTTTTTATAGCGCGCAATCTTGGACGTTACAAATTCGATTAATTCGGAATGCGTTAAAGTTTTCCCCGGCTTCAGAACGCATATCGCCATGATAGCCTCTCCCCACCGCTCATCCGGAACGCCGATAACACACACTTCACTTACGACCGGATGCTCCAGGATGGCCTTTTCCACCTCGGCCGGGTATACATTTTCGCCACCCGGTTTGATCAACTCTTTTTCGGGCATTCTGCCCGCATACCAGAGGTAACCGTCTTGATCGAAATGTCCCTGATCGCCGGTGTGATGCCACCCATCGCGAAAGGTATATTGATTGTCTTCTGATAGATTCCAATAACCATTGAATACCATCGGGCCCCTGACGACGATTTCTCCATCTTTTCCGGATTCCAGAAAATGTCCGCTCTCATCCATGACCTTTACTTCGGCCATAAAGCCAGGCAGACCGGCCGAGCCGGCTCTTTCGAAATAGGGCGCAAGGGTAACCAGGCCCGAAACCTCGGATTGACCATATGCCGTCCAGAACGTTCCGCCGGTTAATTCCTCGAATTTTTTTGCGGTTTGCGGTTGATCCAGTCCACCGACAATTCGCAGCGTCTCGAGATTGCATTTAAGCTCTCGGTTGCGGTCAAACAAATTTTCCAGCATCGGCGAAAATTCAATAAAAACCGTTACCCGGTCGTCTTGAATATGCTTCAGGGCACGATCGGGATCAAACCTGGGCATGACGATATTTTTGCCGCCAGCGTGCAAAACATTGAGTGCAGTTCCCAGTGCGGCGACATGAAACAGCGGCAGCATGCAAAGATGACAATCATTGCTGGTCAATTTCCATGCATACATGCTTTGGAGATTGGCACTCACCAGGCCGCGATGGCTGAGCACAGCCCCCCGGGGGTTGCCGGAAACCGCCGCGGTATGGATAATCACAAAGCTGTCGCCAGCGCTGACCTCGCAGGCATGCTCGATTTCGTTTTTTTCCAGTAAACTGTGGAATGAAGAAAATTTTTCGATTTCATCCGCCATGCTGTAAAATCGTTGAACACTGGGCAATCTTGAAGTTATAGAGCCGATATTTTCGATATATTCAGATCCCACAAATAATAATTTAGGTTCCCCATCATTGATAATATACTCAATTTCCTCGGAGCTTAGCCGGAAGTTGATCGGCAGCATGACGGCCCCAAGTTTCGCTGCGGCGCCGTAAAGGTAGAAATAGGCCATTGAATTTTGAGCAAGAACACCGATGCGATCGCCTTTTTCAACGCCGGCGTTAATCAATCCGTGCGCTAATCGGCTGACGCTTTTTGAGAACTGAAGATGGGTGATCTTTTCCTCTCCACAAACCCATCCAATACGATCCGCATGGACCCTGGCATTTCTCTCGATGATGCTGCCTATGGTAAAATCATAAACACCCAATTCATTTTCTCCCGCTCAAGAATTGTCCATCAAAGGTGCTAATACATGGTGTAACTCATCTATGGCGCTGTCAAACGGGCGGGCCCCCTTCATATTTAAAATGGCTCCAAAATTTTCTGCAACCATTTCCGGTGTGATTTCATGCGCCGGGTCAAATCGGACCCCCGGGCCCTCCACCGTCTGGGCTTTTGCGAAATAGCCGCCACCGGCGGAAAAAATTTCTCCGCAAGACTGACACGCGTCGCTGCACAGGAAGGCAACCAGCGGAGTTACCAGGCCGGGCGTTAGCCGGGATGTGAGCTGCTTGGGAAAAATGCCGGCTGAAAGGGCCAATGGTGTCGCAGCCAGAGGTGCAATCGTGTTGGTGAGGATACCGTATTTTTTCCCCTCCAGCTTCAGCGCATTCATAAAACCCACGATGCCCATTTTTGCCGCGCTGTAATTGGTTTGGCCAAAGTTGCCATAAAGGCCTGCGCTGGAAGTCGTCAACACAATGCGGCCATAATGCTTTTCTTTCATAATTGCAAATGCAGCCCTGGTGACATAAAAGGTTCCATAGAGATGGACGCCGAGAACCTGGTCAAAATCTTCCGTGGGCATTTTCAAGATGGTTTTATCGCGCAGGATACCGGCATTATTGATAAGAATATCTACCCCACCAAAATGCTCCAGAGCATCATTTATTATTCTTTGGGCGCAATCGGCTTCGGCGACATTTTCAAAATTGGCTTTAGCGCTGCCACCTCTAGAATCTATTTCTTCGGCGACCAGCCGAGCAACCTGGTGTGAGCTGCCCGTCTTATCTGGAAAAACCCCAATATCGTTGACCAGCACCTTGGCCCCCCGGGAGGCTAAATAAAGGGCATAGCTTTTGCCAAGACCGCTGCCGGCCCCGGTAATGACAGCAACTTTATCGTCGAACCGGATGTACATCTAAGAATCCTGCGGTATCTGATCTTTCAGCAGGTCCGGATTGGATATCGCCCGCCAGAGCATCTCGAACAGCTCGCTAAAATTTGCCGTGAGGCGTTCCTTTTGTCCTCTGTAAATCCACATCATAAAACGCATCATGACAATGCCGTGGATGATATCCAAAAAAACCCCCGGCCAAACATTCGGATTGAGAATTTTGTCTTTCTGACCCTGCTGCAGAACTGCCATGTATGCATCAACAAATTTTTCCTGTTTATAGGTGTCGTCTTCCATCCACTTTCTGAATGGCAAAATCAGAAAAAGGATTCGACCCACCTCTGGATGGCGTTCGTAAAAGTCCAGCTCGACCCAAAAGGCCTTTCGAATTTTTTCTTTCAAATCTTCGATGCCTTTTAAGTGGTCAATGAGCCGATCTGCGAGCGCCTTCAGAATCGTATCGATCGTTCCAAATAAAAGCCCCTCTTTGCTGCCGTAATATTTATAGATCGATGCAAAACTCACCCCGGCGCGTTTGGCAATTTCACGCAGATTTGCACGATGAAAATCCGTTGTTGAGAAAATTTCCAGGGCAGTCGCTTCGAGCCGTTTGCGCACTTCGGGCCTGAGATCTTTTGGGGTTCGTCTTGGCGTCGGCATTTTTTTAGCCATCTTTAACCTGTGTGCCCGCGAAAAGGTCGCGGCAGACTTTTCAGTCAAAAGTGTAATGGTGTTACGCTTATTGAATCCAGTCTTATCGATAAACCCAGGGCATTCTTATAAACTGATCCTATTTTTATGAATTATGTGGATGTCCGCGGCAAGCTTTTCGAAATGAAGCAGAATAATGTTATCTATATTTATATTTTTAAATATAATATTTTTAAATAGTTAAAATGAAAAATGCTGAGGATGGCTATATAATTTTAAATTATAGTAACATTGTTACTATAATTGTCGAATCTATTTGTCAAGAAAAAAATAGGTTTTTTACCTTATTAAAACGGCAGATTCTTGCAGAAGTAGGCAAAAAGGATGCCGAGGTAGTTGCCGATTACATAACCCACAATCCCGGTCGTCAGCCCCGAAACGATCACCTCGCGGTTTTTCAGGGCGGCTGCGACCACCGGCACAAAAGGCGGCGAGAAAAGCCCGGCAATCGATGTGATGATAAACGTGTCGGCATCGATGCGGAACAGTGTGGCCAAAATGGCATGCAGGGCAAGGGAGCCGTATACGACGATAAATGTGAAGATCATGATGGCCGGAGCCGCGTTAACAACCATTTTCAGATCAGCCATCGAGCCGACCACGATGCAGAAAAGCATGATGATGTACTGGCCGAGCTGAAAGGTCATCTTGATTTCACGGATGCGCCGAATGAACGCGGCCAGAATGCCAAGGGTGGTGATGGTCAGCATCAGGGCCGCCATGTTAAACGATTTGGGAACGATGGTGTAGACGCCGAAAGATATCGCGAAGATCAATACGGAGATGGCTGTCGCCCCCAGCAGCGGTATCAGGACGGGCGGCCGCCAGATGCCGGCGTAGTTCTTGATGTCTTCCATTTCCGCCTCGCTCTGGGCTTGGGCAACCTGTTTATCTGAGGCAGCACGGCGATTTAGGGACTGAAAGGGCGGCATAAATTTTTTGAAAAAGCGCTGGCCATAAGAAAGCATAAATAAAAAGTAAGGGGTGCACATCAGCATATCCGCCGTATTGGTCAGCACCAGCACATGCTCGTCGACCTTGAGACCGAGACCGATGGCATTGAGGTTGGCGCTGCCTCCGGTATAAACTCCGATCAACATGCCGGCGACCTGCCAGCTGCTGTCCAGGGTTGACCGGTAAATCAGGTGGGCAATAAAGCTTGCCGCCAGTACGGCCATGACGACGAAAAAAAAAGAAAGAAATGTTTTGCCGGCCAGACGGGACCAGCGTTTCAGATCGACGGAAAACAGCAGCAACGGCAAAGCCAGCGGAATGGAAATGTTCATGAAGGTTTCCTGCAGAGGCTTGGAATTTTCAGGCATGATGCCGATGTTTGCAATCAGCATTCCCAGGCCATAGCAAATCAGGGCCGGCCCAAACTTATCAAAGAATGAATACTTGTGACACAGGTAAATAATAAAAGCCGGGGCGAAGATGTAGAACAGGGCCAGTGTCACCTGAGACATGTGAACCTCCTGTGAGCTCGAAATGAACGCCGAATCGAAACGACATGAAAAAGGAAGTAAGTTTAAATATCAGGGCATTGAATATGGCAAAATAAAGATGGTATGTCAATTGCACAAACCGCCTCCAGGGCGGTGATCGGGGGTATGTTATAAAACGCGCCGATGATGAGGGTTGGCATGATCATCATGGCCCGCTATCCTCGGGGTCCGAGAACATGTGAATGATATCATCGATATCGCGGCAGGTGTTCTGTTCAAAGACTTCTCCATGAACATCAAGGCGATCATAGTATTCTGTTTTTCCAAAAACGGCCCGACTGATGATGTCTATGATTCGCATGTTTTTACGGGCTTCGTTTTTATCGACAAAGGCCGCTCTTTTCCCCTGAAGCATCAGCGTCTCCATATTGCTTCTATTCAGCTGGGACTCGAATTTAAGCGCTTTTTGCAGGGTTTTGTAATAGAATTTCTTTTTGCGCATCAAGGCAGGGAATATATCCGGGTCATTTTGCTGTTCATCGAGGAATCCCAGCGCAAAATCGAGGCACTCAACAAAATGCTCGTTTTCAGACGGCATCTTTTCAAATAGTTTCACCAGAAATCCCAATTTATTATCGGCAGGCACAAACCTGGCGTTTCTTAATCTAACTTTGGCAATTGATTCCAAACCTGTCCCGCCTGATGCTGCAGTGAGAGGGAACACAACTGAATTAGTAAACCCACCAACAGACTCAATGAGACTAAATGCATTTGCTTTATTTGCTGCAGCACCTTCTGTTTTGAGATAAGTTACAATTACTAGATTGCCGTTTGTAAGAGCTTTACCAATTACGCCATCGCCAAAATAAACTTTATAT
>Ga0209536_100002691_pt1 | contig 28981 bp, 25 predicted proteins | sample DeeMarSeWOR28_12_FD_187461 | JGI IMG/M metagenome (GOLD analysis project Ga0209536, IMG submission 187461) | Marine sediment microbial communities from White Oak River estuary, North Carolina - WOR-2-8_12 (SPAdes) (version 2) | ecosystem: Environmental > Aquatic > Marine > Intertidal zone >...
AAGCCGAATGTCATGCCGAAGGCGAAGAATGTGGCTGGAACGATCGTCGTGAATCCGTTACCGACGTCGATGTTGTAGCCGAACGATCTGCGATCGGAATAGCCTGGATCGAACAGCGAGTAGGTCGACCACACGCGGGTCCACTCGCGGAACGAGAGAACGCGAAGAAGTGGGATCGGTCGTACGAAGACCTCGACCACGGCATCCATCTCGCGCCCGCGGTACGGCTCGCGGAGGCCATCGTATTCGGCGCGTATCAGATCCTGTTCAACGAATAGGGCGATCTCCCACCAGGCGATCATCACGTTGACGACGAGGAAGAAGGCCAATCCGATTTGCGTGGCGTTGTACAGGCCATGCGTCCGCTGGTGTAGCCAGACGTGAAGGCAGGTGCCGGCGACGACGACGAACGCAATGACGGCGCCTGTGGGGATCGCGAAGCCTCGCGATTGCGTTGGGGTTTCCATCGACTTTCTCCGTAGCCAGACGATACGTCCGTACTATGCTCCCCGCGGAGGCTAGCAAAGATGAGCGTGGTGAAGCAGCTAGGGTACCTGGCTTTCGAGGTCAGCGATCTCGAAGCATGGCGAAATTTCGGCACGAAAATCCTGGGTCTCGAGGTGGTCAACGACCGCGGCGAGGCTGGTTTTTCGCTGCGAATGGACAGCTATGCGCAACGGTTTTTCATCGAGCCGGGGCCGGCCGACGATCTCGCGGTGGTTGGGTGGGAGGTCGAGGGCCCGGAGGAGCTCGAGCAGATTTCGTCGCGTCTCACCACTGCGGGGCACGAAGTCCTACAGGGAAGCGCAGACCACGCATCCCGACGAAATGTCGAGGCGCTGATTCGCTTCTCCGATCCCGCCGGGAATCCCGTGGAAGTGTTCCATGGCCCAAAGCGCGCCGCCGAGCCGTTCGTGTCCAAAGTCGTCGAGGGCGGCTTCGTCGCGGATGAGCAGGGCTTCGGTCACGTGGTCGTCGTGTCGAAAGACGACGCTGCGCACGAGGAGTTTTACGCCACCATGTTTGGCTTGAAGCTCAGCGACTACATTCGCTGCGAATACTTCGGCCACGACATCAACGTGACCTTCATGCACGCGAACGCGCGGCATCACTCACTTGCCTTCGGCGGGGGCCAGCTCAAACGCATCCATCATTTCATGGTGCAAGCCAAGACGATCGATCAGGTCGGGAAATGCTACGACCGATTCTTGTTCTCCGGGGGCATGCTCCATCAGACGCTCGGCCGGCATCCAAACGACAGGATGTTCTCGTTCTACGGCTACACGCCGTCAGGGTTTCATTTCGAGTTCGGCGCAGGGGCGCTCGAGATCGACGAAGGCTGGCAGAGTACGACGCACGGCAAGGTCAGCGAGTGGGGGCACCACCCGCCGCAACTACTCACGAAAGCGTACCGCCGTGCGAAGGAGGCCCGCGAAAAGCAGGACTGAGCGTTGGACCGGCGGCGGCCTTTCGGCTAGAACGTGTTCTACTCGCGAGGGCGAAACCATGGTCGTAGCAGCAGTTCCTGAAGGAAAATACGCCGAAGTCGGTGGGGGCATCACCATGCACTACCACGAAGCCGGCAGCGGAGAGCGTGGTGCGGTCCTGTTCGTGCATGGAAGTGGTCCGGGCGCCAGCGGCTGGAGCAACTTCAAGGGGAACTACCCCTTCCTCGCCGAGCATGGCTACCGAACGATCGTGCCCGACACGATGGGCTACGGGTATTCGACCAAGCCGGAGGACGGCGCGTTCAGTCTGTCCGATGTGGCGGCGCAGTACCGAGGCTTGCTCGAATCGCTCGGCGTCGATCGCCTCGCGGTCGTCGGTAACTCCCAAGGCGGGGCGATCGCGATCACCATGGCGCTCGAGTATCCGGAGCTGGTCGACAGGCTGGTGCTGATGGCGCCAGGTGGTCTCGAAACCCGCGAGACGTACATGGCGATGGAAGGCATCAAGGCGATGATCCGCGTTCTCTACAAAGAGGGAATCAGCAAGGAGACCATGCGCAAGGTCTTCGAGCTTCAGCTGCACGATGAATCGAAGATCACCGACGAAGTGATCGAAGAGCGCTATCAGGTGGCGATGACCCAGCACAAGGACAACATCGCGCGCATCCAGGTGACCAACCAAGAGGAGCGCCTGTCCGAGATAGGGTGCCCCGTGCTCTGCTTCTGGGGCGCGAACGACAAGTTCTGTCCGTCGAGTGGGGCGGCCAAGATCGCCACGCGCTGCGCCAACTCACGCACGATGCTCATCTCGAGCTGTGGTCACTGGGTCATGGTCGAATACCAAAAGCTCTTCAACGAGCTCACCCTGAAATTCCTCGACAACGACCTCGGCTGAGGGACACGCATCTCCCTCTCAACGCCAATCATTCCAAGCGCTTACCGACCCCACTGCGCAGAAACCCCTCGCGACGGGGAGCGGCCAGTAGAACGCGCGTTACAGGTTGTAACGGTTGGGAAAGATGGGACTTTCAGAGCGGCTGCGTGTCCCCGGCGGCGGCGCTCTCCACGGCCTCTAGCAGGCTCTTGCTGTAGAGGCGGCCCGTGAGGTTTTCGCGGGTTCTCGTGGCTGCCGCGTCCCAGGCCGCTTTGTGGGCCGATGTGTCGACCACCGTGATGCCGCGCTTAACGAGGGATTCGTACGCGCGGTCGTCGTCGCGCCGCGCGAGCTTCTCTCCGGCTTTCGCGGCTCGCTCGGCCGTGTCGAGCAACACCTGCTGGTCGTGCTCGCTCATCTCGTAGAACTTGTCCTTCTTGATGAAGGAGCCTCCGATGATGATGCCGAAATTCTGCTTCGCCATGAAGTTGAGCCGCGTGTACCATTGCATGGCCACCGCGGCGAGAGCGGAAGCCGGCACCGTATCGAGCATTCGGGTCTGCAGCCCACCGTAAACCTCCGGCGCACCCAGCCGAACCGGGTTGGCGCCGATCACGTTGATGTACTCGGCGAAGACGGGGTCGTCTTTCCAAGCCCAGGGGCGGAGCTTCTTCAGATCCTCCGGCTTGGCAAATTCGTCCGAAGAAAAGAGCCGGTTCTTGCCCGCTTCGCCCCAGTTCAGAATCACGAATCCATTGTCCTCGAAGAGTTTGGCGAAGCGGTCGTTGAGCGCCGTGCGCGCGCGTTCGAGCTGATCGTACTCGGTGATCAGGCCCGGTGACGCAAGCACCAACACCGGGCGGGCTACCATGCCGAGACCGGTCGTCGTGACACCGGCTGCGTCCATCTGACCGGCTCGCACCTTGCGAATGAAATCCCGTTCGTCGCCCTGGCTTCCGCCCGAGTAGAAACGAAGCTCGACACGCCCTTCCGTCCCTTCCTTGAGGCTGCGGTTCCAAGCCTTCATGAGCTTCATGAACGCGGAACCCGCGGGTGCCAGCGATGCAAAGCGAATGACGGTCTTCGCCGACGCGTCTGCAGGGGGCGCAGACAAGGCGCCCGGCAAGGAGAAGGCCGCTAGGGCAAGGAGCAGGACGAAAGCTGTTTTGAGTCTAATCATGGTTCAGCCTGAAGGTGGCAAACGGGGCCGAGGTTGCGCGCCCTGATCGTAGACGTGCCCTCGGCCCGAGTATTTAGAGTAAAGCTTCGCCGTTACAAGGTGTCCGTGCGGAGAAGCTTCGCCGCTCGGTACCCGATCAGCATACTGGGCGCGTTTAACGCCGAAACGGGCGTCCAGGGGATCACCGAAGCGTCCGCCACGCGGAGCCCCGTAACGCCACGGAGTCGGAGCTCCGTATCCACGGCGTCGTCCGCTCGGACCCCCATGCGGCAACTCCCCGCGAAATGGTAAGTCGTGATCGTGCTTTTTCGCACGTACTTGGCGATCGCCCGGTCGCTCTGTACGCGAGGCCCTGGCATCAGCTCCTTCGCTCCCCAAGCGACGAGCCCCTTGGACCCGCCGATCGCGCGCGCGATACGGACTCCCGCGATCATCGTCTCCATGTCTTCCGGATAAGAGTAGTAGGCAGGGTCGATAAGCGCCTGCTTGTGAACATCCACGCTCTGCAGCCGGAGCGTCCCGCGGCTCTTTGGCTTTCCGAGGATCAGGATGATGCCGAACATGTGGTCCGTGATGCGTTGAACGCCTCCGATCTTGAACGTCGCGCCGATCATCGAGCGAACCACGGCACGGCTCCGCGGCCCGTAGAGGGCACGCGGGATGACCATCGGCGGGAGCATGCGCTGCATCATCTGCCGCATTGCCGAGGGTGCGGGCCAGTACACGTAGCAGGTGTCACTTTGAGTCGGCGGAAGATCGCTGTCCGGGTTGGTTCGAAAGAAGCTGTAGAGCTGGGGGTAAAAGCAGTCGATGTCCCTCTTGGTCTTGTAGAACACGGGAACGTTCGGATGGTCGTGCAAACCTTCGCCGATGCACGGACGATCGGCGACGACTGGAATGCCGAGCTCGCGCAGATGGTCAGCAGGCCCAACGCCGGAAAGCATCAGCAGCTTAGGCGTTTCGAGGGCACCCGCGCACAATATGACCTCCCGAGACGCGCTTGACCGCGCGAGGATGCCGTCGTGTTCGTACTCCACCGCGCGCGCGCGCTTGTCGACCGTGAACACGACGCGGTGTGCCCGCGCGTTGGTGATGATCGTCAGATTGTCTCGCGGGCCCGCGTCCTTGATGAACGCCACGTAGGAGCTTCGCCGGTTGTCGCCTTCATACGACATCCACTCGTATCCGATGACGTTGCTCATGTTGCCGTCGTTGAGGTCTTTCTTTCGCGTGAAGCCATGCTCTTGGGCCGACTCGATGCAGGCCTCGGTCCATCGAGTTGGCGGTCGTCGATGCGGTCTGAGCGTCGCTTCGATCGCCTGGAAATCGTCTTGGATCTCCTCCCACCTCCAGCCAGGAGGCCACTCGGCGTAGTCCTCTCGGGCGCCGCGGGTGTACACCATGCCGTTGACCGAGCCGCTTCCACCCATGACGGCGCCCGTCCCGGCGAAGATTCGGTGCTTGGCCGCCTGCTCTTGCGGCACCGAGAATCGCTCTCCCATCACCGCATCGTTGACGAATGCGTCCTTGTAGCCCGCCGCCGTGAGCGTCTCCGGGTGCGCCTCCGCAGGTGGCCCGCTCTCGACTAGAAGCACGCGCTGTGTGCCATCGCGCGCCAGCTCCGCCGCGACGATGCAGCCAGCAGACCCGCCGCCGACGACGATATAGTCGTAGGTATCCGTCATTTACGGATGCCGAGAAGCTTCAATAGACCCCCCCAACGCTGCCGGATGCCGCGCCCGTACACCAGCTCGATGATCCCGCCGAAGGTGCCGTATTGAGTCGGAGTCACTGGATACATCTTGTTGGGTCGATGGATGGGAAATCGATCATCGACGACCGCCTTGATGTTACACATGGAACGAAGACCGTCGCGGCCGTTCATCCGACCGAAGCCCGATTCTTTAACTCCGCCGAACGTGAGATCCTGCGCCATGTACGTGATGCCGCCGAACTCGTTGATTGCGCTCATACCCGTCTCGAGCTCGGCTGCTATCTTTCGAGCTCGGCTTCGGCTCTTCGAAAAGATCGACGACGAAAGACCGTAAGAGACCTCGTTCGCCACCTCGACGGCATGCGCGTCGTCGCGAACCCGCATCAACAGCATCACGGGGCCGAAGACCTCTTCGCGCGCGATGTCCATGTCGGGAGTCACGTTCCCCAGGATCGTCGGCTCGAAGTAGTCACCCGTGTTTGCGAGCGCGCGCTTGCCGCCCGCGACCAGCCGCGCGCCTTGCGCGATTGCCCCGTCCACCGCCTTTTCGATGATGTCGAGCTGTAGAGGGGTGATGATCGCGCCCACGTCGACGACTCCGCCCCGGCTACTCCCTTGCTTGAATGCGCCCACCAACTCCGCCGCGCGCCTTTCGAAGGCGTCGTAGAGGCGTTCGTGGACCAGAATTCTCTCCGAGGCGACGCAGTTTTGCCCGCAATTCACGTAGCACCCGGCGAGCGCGGCATGGACAGCCTGTTCGAGCGCCGCGTCCTCGCAAACGATGAACGCATCCTTTCCGCCGAGCTCCATGACTACGGGCGTGACGCGCTCGGCGCTGCCCTCGATGACGCGTCGCCCGTTCTTCACCGAGCCGATGAAGAGGATCGTATCCACGTCCGCTCTCACCAGTGCGGCGCCCGTCTCCCCGTACCCTTGGACCCCCTGAATCAGGTCCCGGCTATGTCCGGCGGCTTCGAGCACGGCGCGAAACGCCTCGATGAATCGAGCGCTGGACCACGCAACCCACTCCGACGGCTTGAGCACGATTGCATTGCCCGCCATCAGCGCCGGGATGATCGGATTGACGATGTTCTGGTAAGGATAGTTCCAGGGTGTGATCGCAGCGACCACTCCGAGCGGGTGGTACTCGAGGCGTGCTTTCTTGTGCACCAACAAACCGGACGATACGGGCTCCGGTCGAAGGTACCTCTCGCCATTCTTGATCATCCACCGGAACTTCTCGCAGGTCGTCCAGATCTCGCCCATGAGCGCGTTCTCGCGCGTCTTTCCGGTATCACGTTGGATGTCGGCGCAAATCTCGTCTTTGTGGTCGACGGTGTACGCCATGAGCTGCCGCAAGACGTGGCGGCGCTCCTCGAACGAGGTCAGCCGCCATTGCTTCTGCGCGATCTTCGCGCGCGCCACTGCGGCGTCGACGTCGGCGGCGGTGTCGACGCGAACCTCTCCGAGCGGTTCTCGCGTCGCCGGGTCGAAGCACGGGATCTGCGAGGGATGCTCGGCGCCCCCGCGTTCCCGCTGCACCTCGATCGGAATAGTCATTCTGATTTCCGTGTCTAGTATTCCGCTAAGCCCGTGTCAACGGATTCTACATCACGAGCGGTACGTCATAGGTCTGGCAGTAGCGGCTGAACCGCTCCCGGATCTCCCCCAGTCGGAGACCGAAATCAGCGAGCTCGTAGCGATGCGTGCCGTGCTTGCCGCGCGGGTTGGCCCGGAGAAAGGCCCTCATGCGCCCCTCGACTGCGTCCGACCAGGGCATCCCCAACCGCTCGTAGGCGCCGCGGAGCGCGGCGACTGGATCGACGATCACGTCTTCGAAGTGGATGTCGACGAACTGGCCGGAGCGATCACCGAGCTTGGCGCGGACCGCCATGGCATGGTCGAGGGAGTCCGCCCACCAGTCGAGCTGCTCGCGTCCCACCGCCATGGCATCGACCGCGTCCGTTGCAATGCCACGAATCGTGTAGATCAAGCTCGCCAACGAAGGGATCGTCTTCGCGGGGTCGCGATGGGTGAAGATCACCCGCGCGTCGGGATACTCGTCGAGCAGTGCGTCGAGCGTTCGGAGGTGCACGGGGCTCTTGAGAACCCAGCGGTCCTTCATGTAGCGGCTTTGAAGGTGCTCGAGAAAGTGGCGGTGGTAGGTGTACGAGGGTGCAGCGCTCTGCCGATCTACCCACTCTTGGTAGCTCGGGATGTTGTACACGATGCTGGGCTGGGGGCTCAGAAGCGTGTGCGCCAGGATCGGCATGCACTCCTGCGGCAATTGAGCGCCAACTTCGTGGATGGCCGGGAGCTCCGGCGCCATCTGATCCATTTGCCCAAAGTATTTGTAGGCCTTTTTGATTCGACGGTCGGTCGTGTAGGTTTCTTCTTCAGGCGGCGGGTTTGGGAATTGGACCTCCCAGCCTTGCGGTGCGCGGTTCGCGGGATCCTGTGCGAGAAGGTTGAATAGGATTGTCGTTCCCGTGCGCGGAAAACCCACGATGAAGACTGGCCTTTCGATGGGGACTCCGACGATCTCCGGGTGCTCCGTGCGGTATCCGTAGAGCCCAAAGCGGCTCTGCAGCGCCATTTCGATCGACTGTCGCACGGCGACTCGCCCGATCCAATGAAGGTCGGCTTCACGCTCGACGGCTTCCACGATGCGCGCAAGCCGCTCTTTGAAACCGGGATCGCCCAATTCCGTCGACCCTGCCTTCCGGGCCGCCGTGCGGATGATGTCGTCCGGGTCGAGGCTCGGCCATCGAGGCGCCACGAGGGGACCGAACCGGTTGAGCCAGCGCACGACGCGCGGCCGATGTGGAGGTGGGGCGGCCATTGCCAGCGGGTTGCGTCGAGTAGCACGGCACCCCATAGCCGGCAAAATCCAAAGCGTCATGACCGAACACGAGCCAAGCCCCAAGGTTGCGATCGTCACCGGAGCCTCGTCCGGGATCGGAGAAGCAACGGCACGCCGCTTCGCGGAGGAGGGCCATGCCGTCGTGCTCGCCGCGCGTCGTCGGGATCTGCTCGACCGCGTCGTGGCGGACATCACCCGCGACGGTGGGCGAGCATTGGCGGTACCCACCGACTTGAGTGACGCCGCCGCCACTTCAGCCCTCGTGCGAAGCGCGATCGATTCCTACGACCGGGTCGACGTGCTGGTGAACAACGCCGGCTACGGGCCGCCTTACGCGCTCGAGCAACTCGACCGCGATCGACTCCGACACGTCTTCGATGTCAATCTGCTGGCGGCCATGCAACTGATCGGTGAGCTCACCCCCATCATGCGCAAGCAGGGCGGGGGGCGCGTCGTCAGCGTGAGCTCGTTGAGCCGCTATGTCGGAGCGCCGTTCGCATCTTCCTATGCCGCGACCAAAGGCGGAATGGAGGCGATGAACGCGTGCGCGCGCCTGGAGCTTGCTCCGTGGAACATTCAGCTCAGCGTCGTCGTCCCAGGCTTCGTCGACACGCCTGCGTTCGAAACCAGTCGCGAAGCAGGCAAGCATCTTCGCGAGGATCCCGACAATCCGTACCGCGAGCTCATGGACAACCTCGATGAGTTTGCCCAGAAACAGCTCGAGAGTGCGATTGCGCCCGAAGAGGTCGCAGAGGTCATCTGGAAGGCCGCAACGGTTCCGAACCCGAAGCCGCGTTATTTCGCTCCGCCCTCCGCCGGAACCGCGGCCCGCATGTTCGCGATGATGCCTACCAATCTCGCCGAGCGGATTCTTCGAGGGATGTACAAATGGGGCCCACAGAGGAAGGTCGATGCCTGACGAGATCACACCGAGCCAAGCTGCCTGGAACCGCTTCGCCGACCGCCTCAAGGAAGTCGGCGAAAAGATCGTCGGCCCGATCGGCGCGAGGAGCGCCCGCGAGCGTGCCGATGGGTTTCGCTATCTCGCTTCGCTGATCGGCGCGGGTTACGAGCTCGAGATGGAGGCGAATCGAGCCCACCCCGTGCTCACGCGGATGTTTACCCCGATTCGCAGCTTCGTCGGCGACGGACCCGACACCCTCTACCACGAAGCCAAGCTCGACGATGCGCTTTCTTACGAGTTTACGATTCGCCGCGGTGACGACATCTTCTTTTCAATCGTCGTCTACGCGAGTGATGAAGACGGTATGCGCTTCATGGTGAGCTACCTCATCGACAAGGACATCGAGTTCGAGGACGACGCCGGCGTGCAAGTCGCGACGATCCACATCAGCGAGACGCGTCCCGAGGGCGCAAGGAACTGGCTCGAGCTGAAGGGCGCCGACCCCTTCATCATGACGCGCCAGTACTTTCCCGAACCCGTCATCGCGGTGGACAAGGGCGAGTATCGGTCCGCGATCATGAACATCCGATGCACCGATGACGTGCCTCCACCATCACAATACGGCGAGCAGGATCTGCGCGGAGGGCTCGATCGCATCATCGCCTTTCTGAACGACACGGTCGACGCGGGTCTCGGCGTCTCGGCCATCACCGGGATGAGCACGATCGCATACGATGAAGACGACAACTCCACGCCAACCCGCATTGGGGAAGATGGAAAGCTCGTCGTCGACGAGGAGCGCCACGACGAATACACACCTGACGAGGTATTCGAGATGATCGACCCCAAGGTGGTCGCCAACAACCTGCCGGGCCCCGGCATCGGATACGCCGGCGTCTCCTACAAGCTTGCGGACGACGAAGTGATCGTCGTTTCCGGAAAAGACGTCCCGTGCCGCTACTGGTCCTGCCAAGTCTTCGACCACTACCTCAGCGCGGGGGACTACCGGCACTATCCCGTCGCGCTGAACAACCGGCAGACCGTCTTCGACGAGGACGGCTCGTTCCGAATCTACGCCAGCAAGGAGAACCCGGGCGTGAAGAACTGGATTTGCACCGAAGGCCACCGCCGCGGCCAGGTCGTCCTCCGCACGCTGCTCGCGGAGACCGATCTCGAACCCGAGATGTCGGTCATCAAGGTCGCCGACATCCCAGAACACGACCGGGCCTAGGGATCAGAATTGACATTCTGATTTCCCACACTATCATTCCGCGCTGGTGATGCCCACGGCGCTTGCCCCCAAAAACCGGCCGAAAAGCCTCAAAGCCAAGAAACGCGAGCTCTACCGGCAAGCCGTGCTGGATGCGGCGGAGCGCGTGTTTGGGGACGAGGGCTACGAGGCGACCAAGGTTCAGCGCATCGCGGCCGAAGCGGGCCTTTCCCTCACCACGCTCTACAGCGTGTTCGACTCGAAGTGGGAGATCTACCGCGCCGTTCACCGCCGGCGGCTCGACGAAGTGATACGGCTTGCCGAGGGAGTCGTTCAGCAAGGGGCGTCTCCGATGCAGACCCTGATCGCCGGCACCCGGATGCAACTTCGGTTCTTCATGGACCGTCGCGACTACACCAAGATGCAGCTCAAGGAAGTCACCGCCTGGTCGACCATCGAGCTGTTGCGAAGCCCCGAGCAGGTCGAGGGGCTTGGCATGGGCCTCGCACAGTTCGCATCGCTTTTTCGTGCGGGCATCGATGCAGGCGACTTCGTCGACGATGATCCCGAGCTGATGGCGCGGATGGTGATCGCTTGCCAACAAGTGCGCCTCGCCATGTGGATGGACAACGGCTGTGGAGAAGACCCCGAGCACGTGGCGGACGCGTCGCTTCGACACCTTCTTCGAAGTTATTGCAAGCCCGAGCGGCTTCGTGCAGCGCTCGCGCTTGCAGGATTGGAGGCGTAGCGGTGAGCGTCGAGTTTCACGAGCTCGAGGTGTCGGCCGTCATTCGAGAGACGGCTGAATGCCGCTCGTTCGAGCTCCGTGTTCCGCCCCATCTCGCAGGCGCGTACCGCTACAAAGCCGGCCACCACCTGACGTTCAAGCTTCCCTGGGAGGGGCTCGAGCTCACCCGTTGTTATTCGCTCTCGAGCTGTCCCGAAGCCGGAGAGGCGCTGAAGATCGCCGTAAAGCGCGTCGAAGGCGGCCGCATCTCCAACTGGCTCCACGACCATGTGAAGGCCGGTGACACGCTGCTCGCGAGCGTGCCAGAGGGCCGCTTCGTCTTGGATCCGGATACACGCGCGAGCACGCCGTTGGTCTTGCTCGCCGGCGGCAGCGGCATCACGCCGATCATCTCGATCTTGAAGAGTGCGCTCCTGACGACGAAGCGACCGGTGACCGTCCTCTATGCGAACCAGACGCGCGCGTCCGTAATCTATGGAGACGAGCTCCGAAGCCTTGCTGACCGGCACCCCGATCGCCTCGCGTTGCATCATCACATCGATGCCGAGAGCGGCCTGCTCAGCGCCGCTGCGGTTCGTGCGCTCGTCCCTAGCAACGACATCGCGGAGTTTTACATCTGCGGCCCGGAGCCATTCATGGAGCTCATCGAGCGGACGCTCACGGATGCAGGAGTTCACGAAGAGCTCATCTACATCGAGCGCTTCGTTTCCCCTGCCGATCCCGATCGAGCGAGCCGAAGCGATGTCGACTTCGAGTCCCTCGACGCGCCCGAGTCATTCAGCCTTTGGCTCGGCGGGCGCTCGCGGACGGTGCCCTATCTGAAGGGCAAGACGCTGCTCGAATGTGCTCAGGCGGCTGGCTTGAGCCCGGCCCACTCCTGCGAGTCGGGGTTCTGCGGCTCCTGCATGTCGGCCGTCAAAACGGGCGCGGTCCACATGCGTACGCATGACGCGCTGTCCGCACGGGACGTGGAGCGGGGGGTCGCGCTCCTCTGCCAGAGCGTCCCCGCGAGCGCCGCTCCCCTCGAGCTCGATGCCGACTCCACGTCGTTTCGGGCAGCTTCTGCGGTGAAGTCTTCGTACAGCAAGACTTGGTCTAGGCTTGCTGCAGCGACCATGTTCGCTCTGATGCTCGCGGGTACACTCGTTTTGCGATTGGTGCACTAGTCATGAAGGTATTGCTCGTCATCCTCATCAGCTACGCGTCCGCGGGCTTGGCCCAGCTCGCTCTACTGCTCGCATACCGCTCACCGGCCGCGCAGCAGTACCTCATCAGCGACGATCCCCATCGCTCGGTGAGCGATCGCGAGCTCAACTACAGGGTGGCCCTCAACATCACGGTTTCCGTCACGTTGATCTTTTCGGTGATGTTCGGTCTCGGCGAGTATCTCTACTACGACCACCCGATTCCCGCGTGGCGATACGTGCTCGAGGCCGTCACGGTCATCCTGATTTACGACTTCGGTTACTACTTCATGCACCGCTACCCGTTCCACGAGTGGAAGATCCTTCGCGGCGTTCACTCGGTTCATCATGCGGCGCGCAACCCGCGTTTCATCGACAGTCTCTTGCTGCACCCCGTCGAGACGGTGCTTGGTTTGGGGCTCTTCTTCGGTACGGTGGCGTTGGTGGGAGGCGTCCACATCTATACCCTCGCAGCTCTATTCACCACGTACACCGCGCTCATGATCCTCAATCACGCGGGTGTCGACTACCCTCGTTTTCCGTTCAAGACCCTGGGGATCCTCGCTGCCAAGCACGATCGGCACCACCACAGCATGCTCTCGGGCAACTACGCGGCGGTCACCCCGCTGCCGGACATCATCTTTGGAACGGTGGAGTAGCCGATGACGGTCAGCTTGGTGACTGGGGGCTGCGGCTTTTTGGGCGCCGCCATCGCGCGCGGCCTTCAGGCCCGTGGTGACGACGTCGTCGTCCTCGACATAGCCGACGCCTGTTCCGTCGAGGGGGTCGAGTACCGGCGCGTGGACATCACCGACGAGAAAGCGGTCATCGAGGGCTGTCGAGGCGTCGATACGATCGTCCACAACGCTTCGATCGTTCATACCAAGTGGAACAAGGAAGACGTGGTTTGGGGCGTCAACCTCGGCGGCACCGAGAACATGCTGCAAGGGGCGAGGCTCAACGGGGTGTCGCGCTTCATTTACATCAGCTCGGGTAGCGTGGTCTACGAGGGCAAGGACATCGAGAACGGCGACGAGAGCCTACCGTATGCGTCCATTTCGCAGGCGCCCTATGCGGACAGCAAGATCCAAGCCGAGAAGGTCGTGTTGGAGGCAAACGGCAGAGATGGCGTCGCGACCTGTGCTTTGCGACCTCACGTGGTCTTCGGCCCGGGTGATCAACGATTTCTTCCGGCGCTCCTCGCCAACGCGCGCGCCGGACGCCTCCGTGCACAGATCGGCCGCGGTGTCTGGCTGTCGGATTACACCTACGTCACCAATCTCGTCGACGCAGTGCTCCTTGCTGATGAAGCGCTCGCGAAGGACGGCATCAACAGCGTGGCGGCTGGCTCGGCGTACTTCATCACCAATGGCGAGCCGATGCCGTTTTGGGATTTCGTCCGCAAAGTAGCAGCGCGCCTCGGCTTCCCGCCGATCAAGTACACGATTCCAAAGTCGCTCATGTATGGAATCGCGGCGATCAAAGAGGGCCTCGACACCTTGAAGGGCGGCACCCTCAACGCCGAGGACGGCCTCACGCGCTTTGCGATTCGCTACATGTGCACCCACCATTATTTCAGCATCGAAAAAGCGCGCCGGGAGCTCGGCTATGACCCGGCCGTCAGTGTCGACGAGGGCATCGAGCGAACCTGCCAGCATCTCGAAGCGATCGGCGCCGTCTAGAGACGGCTTCGCAACTCGCGCTCGAGTGCGTCCGAGGGCGCAACGCTGTTGACATCGATGCAGACATCTCATACCGCTTTCCATTGGCCGAGGCCGGAGAGGAGAGGTGTGATGAAGTTCCCCAATCTCGTCCTGATGATGGTCGGCACCCTCGGGTTACGGATGCTGTCTGGCTGCGCGTCCGAAGACGTGACGCCGAGCGACTTCACCGAGTCCGGGTCGGTGGCAGCCTTCGAGCAGCTTCCCTTCGTCACGAACGAGCAGATCGGGATGTTCAACTACATCCGCTCGATCTCGGTGACTCCTCCCGACGCCATCAATGCCGCGGATTGGGGGCCTGACGTACCTTTCGGCGCGGCCGCAGGAGAGGGCGCGCCCGGTGGGGCCGTCAACATGCACCGCTACACGATTGCGTTCACCGGCTACGGCGTGTCCATGCTCGCCGAGCTGACGCCGGCGTACCGGACGCCACACATCGAGACGCTCGACGGCATGATCCAGAAGCTACTGAACCCACTGGTTTGGGACTACTGGATGAACGGGGACACGCTCGGCTTCGATTGGGGGGGCGACAATCCCATTCACCCGTACAACATCATGTACACGGGACATCTTCAATTGTTGATGGCGTTCTACGAGCGACAGGCGGGCGACCGAAAGTACATCGACAACGACGTCGAGCTGACGACGGAGGACGGCTCACAGACATGGACTACCAACCTGGAAGCGTTGTCGCGCGACATCCATCAGCAGAGCCTCTCCAACGTCGACTCCGCCGGCAACAAGTTTTACTCGGTTTCCTGCGAGACTCCCTGGGTCTTCACCTGCTGCAATACGATCGCGCAGCTCGGGTTCGCGATCCTTCCCGATTCCATCGACCTCGACGCAGAGGAGGCCAACGCCCGTTTCGTCGAATGGCACGGTGAGCACATGCTCGAACCGGATACGAAGTACTACTACAACCGGTACAAGCCGTATGAAACGGTGCCAGAGTTCGACACGAAGCTTCCGGGCGCCTATTCCGCGTGGGCCCACCACTTCATGCACGGCTTTGCTCCCGAGTTCGTCGAGCAGCACTACCCGACTTTCATCGAGAACGCCGTCGAGCTGGTCGAGCCGGGTGTCGGGATCGTCAGCTTTGGTCCCAATCGCGGTGGCGCCTTCGAGGACCTGACGCTCATCGACATGATCGGGACTGGATATGCCGCCGCTCTGACGCGCGAGATGGGTGATGCGCAGAACTACGGTCTCCTGCGGCGCGGATTCGACGCTGTCGCAGGTCAGCGGCTCTGGGTCGGCAATCAGTTCGGATACCTCAATCGCTCCGAGTGGCCCGTCTTCATGGTGTTCCCCAATGGCTTCACGCTCTGGGCTGAGGCGACCACCGCGGACAACAACTTCCGGTCGGTCGTCGAGAACCCGCGCGATACCGCGTTCTACGCCCAGCCCTTCGTCCGACGCGTTTCGAACCCCGATGCGTTCGTCAATCAGGCCGTGTGGCAAGATCCAGTCCTCTACGTCACCGTCAACGGCGGCGAGATCACGGCCGACGCCACCGAGATCGTCGTGGGAAACCTCGAAACGCACGGCGCGTACCGGGTGTTCCTCGGAGACGAGGTCTATGACGGTTGGACACACTCTGGGACGGAGCTGACCATCGAGACGCCCGCGCTCTCGAGCCAGCTGCTCAAGATCCGCGTCGTCGAGGCTCAGTAGGAGCCGGTGCGTGGACGGGCCGCAGTCCCCCCAGACGCGGCCCGTCCCCGGCTCAATGGTGTGACCCTTGAAGAACTGTATGCCCCCGGGAGGGTGTAGGTGTCTAGGTATGGAGACAGTTGATTACAATTGCGCCAGCCGGCCGTTGTAATTTCCATACCCGCCGGTACGACGGGCTTATCTTGGCGACTCGGCTAGAATCGCGCGGCAGGCCGGGCTTGCTGGGGTCTACGTACCTGATAAAAGCCCCCCGGTTCCGGGGCTGTCCAGCCCGCGTGGGGCGCATCGAATGTCCAACGAGATTCTCATTCTTGTCATCGCCTGCGGCGTGCTCATCGTCCTCGGACTGCTCGAATTCGTGTTTCACCGACGGCGTCTGTCCCGAATTCCGATCCGGGTGCACGTCAACGGCACGCGCGGCAAGACCAGTGTGACCCGGCTGATCGCCGCCGGTATCCGAGAAGCGGGTATCCGCTGTGTCGCGAAGACCACGGGCACCGTGCCGCGGTTCATCCTGCCGAACGGCCGCGAGGTGCCGGTGTACCGCCCGGGGGGCGCGAACGTGATCGAGCAGAAGCAGGCGGTCTCGATGGCGGCCGCGCAACGCGCGGAGGCGCTGGTCGTCGAGTGCATGGCGCTTCAGCCGCAGCTCCAGTGGCTCTCCGAGGGCAAGCTGATTCGTGCGACGCATGGAGTCATCACGAACGCGCGGCCCGATCACCTCGACGTCATGGGCCCGACCGAAGACGACGTCGCCAAAGCACTTGCCGCAACGGTGCCGGTCGGCGGCGCGTTCTTGACGGCCGAGCGGACCCACCGCGCATTTTTCGAGGAAGTCTGCCGGGATCGGGGCGCCACGTTTCGGGGCTCCGAAAGCATCAGCGGACCGTTGAGCGAAGAAGATATCGAAGCGTTCTCGTACCTCGAGCACCGAGACAACATCGAGCTCGCGCTCTCGGTTTGCGAGGAGCTCGGCATCGACACCGAGACGGCGCTCCGTGGCATGTGGCGCGCCCGGCCGGATCCGGGCGCCATGACGGAGGCCTCCGTCGAGTTCTTCGGACGCAAGATCGTCTTCGTGAACGGATTCGCCGCAAACGATCCCATCTCGACACAGTACATCTGGGAGCAGTCCTTGCGGCGTCACCAGGAAATGGAGCGCCGCATCGCCGTGTTCAATTGTCGGTCGGACCGCGCCGATCGTTCGAAGCAGCTCGCACAGTCCTACGCGGGTTGGACACAGGCCGACGAGGTGGTGCTCCTCGGAACCGGGCAGTACATCTTCGCGCGCTCGGCCGTGAAGAGCGGTCTCGATCCGACGCGATTGGTCTTCGTCGACCGGACTCACCCGGCTGACATCTTCGAGATCCTGCTCGGCCTCGCCGAGACCTCGGCCCTCATCATGGGGCTTGGGAACATTGCTGGGCCGGGCTTGGCGCTGGCCGAGTACTTCGAAAATCGGGGGACGGATAATGCCAGGAATTGAGTTGTTGACGGTATCGATCGGGCTCGGGCTCGCAGCGGCCCTCTTGTACGGCGAGCTCTTCGGCCTCGCAGCGGGGGGCATGGTCGTCCCAGGGTACATGGCCCTCTATGCCGACAAGCCCATCGACGTGGGCCTGACGTTGCTCGCCGCCCTGATGACCTTCGGCATCCTCAAGGGCCTCTCACAGATTGCCATCGTCTATGGCCGTCGCCGAACCGCGCTCACGATCCTGATCGGCTACCTGGTCGGCCTCGCGTTTCGTATGTGGTTGGACAGCCCGGTCGCGCCCTTCGCTGAGGGGGCGATCATCGGGTTCATCATCCCGGGTCTCATCGCGATCTGGTATCAGCGGCAGGGCGTGCTCGAGACCACCCTGAGTCTCATCACCGCCGCCATCATCGTGCGGATGATTTTGGTCGTTACTCTGGGAGACGTCGCGATATGAGGGGAATGTACTGGAAGCCGGAGGGCGCTTCGCAGGTGCAGCGCGCCATCGTTGCGGCGCTTGCCATCGTCGGCCTCATCGCAGTCGAGGTGTTTCCCTCCGAGGAGCAGCAGCCCTACTACGCCGAGAAGATGCTCGCCGCGCGCAAGGCGGCGGAAGCGTTGGATGTCCTCTACGAGGCATCCGAACGAAAAGGCATTGCGCTGCGCCTGAAGACCGACCCGGCCGGGTCGCGCATCATCGGCGAGGTCTTGTCACCGATCACTAGCGGAAGCGGCAGCCTGGTCTCGAAGCAGACCTCGGTGAATCCCAATTTTGCAGCCGTCGTCGTCGAGTGGCTCAAGGAGGCGGGGGTCAAGCCCGGCGACGTGGTCGCCGTCGGTGCCTCCGGCTCGTTTCCGGCGATGAATGTGGCCGTATACGCTGCTCTGCACGAGCTCGGCGTCGACCCGATCATCATCACGAGCACGGCGGCGTCCCAGTGGGGCGCCAACGAACCCGCGTTCACTTGGCTCGACATGGAAGCCGTGCTCCGAAAGAGCGATGTGTTCCCCTTCAAGTCCGTGGCGGCGTCGCTCGGCGGAGTGGGGGACGATGCGATTGGGTTGACCAAGCAAGGTCGCCGCATGCTCGAACGAGCCATCGAGCGCAACTCGATTCCGGCCCTCGCGGAGCTGGACGACGATAGACCCGCGCGTCCCACCGAAGCCGAGGCGGACGATGAGACGACTCCGAGTCTCGCACTCGTGGACGAGGACAAGGTGCGGGAGCGCATGCGTGTCTATTACGAAAGCGCTGGCGACCGCCCGATCAAGGCGTACGTGAACATCGGTGGAGGCACCGTTTCGGTGGGCACCAAGGTCGGCAAGCGGAAGTTCAGCCCTGGGCTCAACGTGCGCCCCCCGAAGGGCATCGAAGAGATGCCCCCGTCGGTGCTCGGTGCATTCCTCGAGAGCGGCGTCCCGGGCATTCACATCACCCAGATCATGGACCTGGCGGAGCGTTACGGTCTCGAGATCGCCCCGCGGACGACACCCGAGGTGGGTACCGGCGATATCTTTCAGAAGCGGCAACCCAATCGCTGGCTCGCCGGGATCGTGCTCGCGCTGATTCTCATCGCGTTGTTCGTCATCGCGCGCGCACCCTGGGGGACGCGCATGCTCCGCACGACCGTCCCCCCCGAGAGCATCATGCCCCCGCCGCCGCGTTCGCCCAGCGGGTTCATATCGCAGGTCGAGCAGAGCGAAGGGAACGGCCCGGCTCCCGATCCGCCGCAGCATTGATGCGGTCAGGTCGTGTGCTATCCCTCTGCCGATCGGAGGGTTTGATGCTGCGTAGTCCTGCTTCTCTCATGGCGGTTGCCGTCTCGTTCCTGGTGCTGAGTTGCGCGGACGACCCCGTCGTTCAAACCAGCTCGGTCGAGGTTCAATGGGATCGAGACCAAATCGACGTCTTCACTGCCGCGCGGAGATTCAGTGTCGTTACCGCGGACATCGTCCCTCCGGATGAGCTCCCGGAGCTCGATGAAGACCAGATCGCGTTCAACGAGATGGTCAACGAGCTCATCGTCGACGCGATGCAGGCGGAACCCGTTTGCCTCACGTTCATCGATCCAGAGGACGTGACCGAAGAGAACCAGCCTGATCTCTGGGCCGCAAATGGACTCTCGCAAAGGACCGACGGGGGTTGGTACTACCAGTGCGTCGCCGGCTGGTGGTGGGGCTACTGGGGTTGGTACTGGGACTCCTGTGCGTATTGGCAGCCGACCTACGTCCAATGGGACGTGGGGAGCCTGCTGATTCCCGTGGGACCGCCGCCGGCAGACGGCGCTGACCCCGAGCTGATCTTCGCCGGCCTCGCACAATCGGTCCTTGGAACCGGCCCTGACGCTGAAACCAAGATCCGAGAGGCGGTGCGGCTGATTTTCGCGGAGTGGCCTGACAAGCGAACCTGTTCTCCTTAGGCACGATTCCGCTGCGCCGTCCGGCGGGCTCTGCTGCGAGTCTCCGCCGCGGCGACGACCTTTCCCAAGCGGCTACCGCCTTGCCCGGCCGCGGTTTCGCTGACGATGCCGTTTCGCGAGGTCGGCGTGGCCCCGCTTGGTGAGGTCGGGCGGGAAGACGTAGGCCGAGAGGTGGTCGAGCGGATTGAGCACCTTGCCTTCGCGGAACAACCCGAAGTGTAGGTGCGGCGCCGAATCGCGGATGCCCGTCCGTCCCACCTCGCCGAGTCGTTCACCGGCTTCGACTTGGTCGCCGACTTGGACGTCGTAGCTCGCGAGATGGGAGTAGAGGGACACGACACCGTGGCCGTGATCGACCGTCACGAACAGACCTCGCGGCCCCATGTGCCTCTCGTGCACCAGCGCTGCGCCCCAAGGAGCGAGCGGGATGTGTGCACGGCGCTCCCAGTCGACGCCGGCAAACGTCACGGTCCCCGCCGCCACAGACAGAACCGGCTCCCCGTAGTCGGACGCGAAGTCGATGCCGCGATGGGGGCGGCGTCCATGGTCCCGGGGCTCCCCGAGGCCACTCGTCGCGATGCGGGGGTATCCATCCAGCGGGCTGACGAACGAGATGTCTCCGATGTCGTGCCCGCCGTTCTTCGTTCGCGCGTAGCTATTGAGCAGTCTTCGTCTCGCCGTCAGGATCCGGTCCTCGGGGCCGGTATCGCCGACCTGGTCCCCCCAAACGAAGTGCGATACCGGATGACGGTGGGGGACCGAATCGAAGCCGCGGTCGATTCGCGGACATTGTTGCCCGAAGACGTGGAGCAGGGCTGCCGCGAAGTAGAGGTTCGCCTCCGGGTCTGTCAGCACCTTGCGCTCGAATCGAAAGGCGCTCACATCGAGGGTCTTACGGTTCCAGCCTTCGGCGCTCCACACCGCGAACTGGTAGACACCGCCATGGATGTGACGCGCATGCATGCCGCGATTGATCAGCGTGAGCCCGGTTCCATAGCTGTTGTCCGTTTGGGCGCGGCAACTCGATTGGGTGTAGACGAGCGCAGCGAGCAGCCAAGGGTCGACGGAAAACTCCCTGCCGTACCGGACGATCGCCTCCGCGATGTGGTCGAGCTCGCGTCGGTTCAGGTCTGTCGGGCAGAGCTGGCCGAGGGCACGGCTCAACTCGGTCGGGGCCACATGTGCCGGGGAGGCCGGCTCCGGCGGCCACTGGCTGAGATCGGTCAGGCCCACGCCACGCGGTCGCAGCCCGAGCCGACGCATCTCGTCCGCGGTCAGCGGACCCCTCGATCCATCAGGGGCAACTCCTGTAGAGTCGTTCAGCACGACACCCTGTCGAAGACGCCGCTTCCAGGGCGTGTCCTGCGCGTGGCTCAGTTGAAGAGTGGCCAAGCCCACGAGTAGGCCCAGGGTTAGAAGTCGCGCGACGGTTCCCAAGCGGTTCTCCCGATCCACTAGCATGACGCTTGAAGACGCTCCCTCCAACTTTGTGATGTAAGTATCTAGTTTGTTTCAGGTGTTCAAAGGTTTTGCGGCCTTCGGCCATGTCCGCTAGGGTGCCGGTCAAGCCATGCGGCGAAACGCGTGATGAGTAGTCAAAGAGGGACGGACATTTTGGGGGAACGCCTCGCATCGCTTGCAAACCGGCAGGAGCTCTTTGCCCGCCGGCAGTACGAGCCCGTAATTTCGACGAGGGCGCTCGAAGCGACGAAGTCCACTTGGTTCGGGGTTGGCGTCGCAGCGGACGACGCAAGCCGTGGTCTTCCAGTCGACGTTTTGATCCTCGTCTTCGCGCAAGAGATGGTTCGGCGCGAGCTGGGTCTTCCGGAGAGCTCCATCCTCATTGCGGACAGCAATGCTTGCAATGCCGGCGTTCCGCGCCTCGATGTCCATCGTGCTGCGTCGCTCGCACAAGCACCCCTCGAAGCATTGATCGATCGCTTTGGGTTCCCGGTCGATATCCGTCGATCCTCGTCCCTGGCGCCAGCGGCCGAGGTGGAGAGTCGCCAGGCTGCCCTCGAGATCGACAACGGCTACGTCGCGCAGCAGCTCGTCCAGACGGAGATCATGCGGGAACGGGGCGCAGCCGTGAAAGTGGGTTGGGCTCTTTCTGCTTGTACATACGACGAAAAGTACTTCGACCGCCTCTACGACGATCGCTTTGGTGACGGGGTCACGTTCGCGTACACCATCGGCGGAAGGACGCTCAATCCTCAGCGGCCGCGTGCCTGCCCGTATCTCTGTCGCGAGCCAGCAGATCGTTTGCTGCTCGGCACGCGAGAGAACGCGGTGCGCAAGCTCTACAGCGACCACAGCTCGCCCGCGATGCGCGGTTACCGGCGCCTGATCGCCAAGCTCGCCCGGGCGTACCGCCACCTGACGGGTGAGGACCCCGGCACACCCGAGAGCTTCCTTCAGTTCGTGGTCGACGTCTCTGCGCCGCCGTCTATTGCAAAAATGCAGCGAGCCCGCGAATCGCGATCCGGCGTCCCGACGGGCCTCGCTCCCTGAGCCCGCGTGCTTGGTCCGGGTCGAGCACCGCAGCACCACTGCCGGCTGTTCCCGACCGCAAGAACGACTGGGGGCTCACCCCGCGCTCGAGGAGCAGCGCCGTGGCGTGATCGAACACCGACTCACGGCGCTTCATGGCATCGAAGCTGCTCTCGATCATCGCACGATCGATCCAGCGCTCGTCCCGCTGCCAGCCGAGGAACTCCAAGATCTTCATGATCGAGCTCCTTCGATCGGCCAGCATATCTTCGTAGCGGAGTAGCAACACGTCCGGATCATCCGCGTGTTCCCGCCACCCCGCTACGTGGTCAAACCAAGACCCGTACTGCACACGCCCCTCCACGAAGCGCTCGTAGAAATCGCTCAGTGATCCCCCGAAGCCGAGATACGCACGGTAGAAGTGGTAATAGCTCAGCAGTACGTCTTCTACGTTTCGCTCGACGTAGATGTAGCGCCCACCGTCAGGGAGCCATTCTCGCGGCAGGTGACTCTTGAAGACGCGGGGCGTGTCGAAAGCCGCTAGGTCCTCTGCAGTCAGCTCGCCGATCGCCAGGGAACGCTCGAACCAAGGAGACACCTTCGTCAGGTGATCCGGGTCCGGACGGTCCTCGTGAACGAGGAGGTAGAGAATCCACTGCGTCAACGTGGTACCTGATCGCGGGTAACTCGAGATGAAAATATCCGTGGGCCGCGTTTCGAATTCCAGTCGACCGCGCAGGAAGCTCGCGATCCGGCGTGCATTCTCGAGATTGCGCACTGCCGCGCTCAGCGCGGTAGTCGCTGCACCGAGGGCTTGGCTTCCAATCTGCGCTCGCTTCGTCTTCTTGGTTGGCCGCATGATCCCAGGCTGACTACCCTAGCACCCTCGATGGAAGCCCTAGCACAGATCGCCACGCCCGAGTTTGCGGTGGCCTTTGGCATCAGCTTCGTTGCTGCGGCGCTTCACAGCACGGTCGGCTTCGGGTTTGCGCTGATCAGCGTGCCGCTGCTCTCGTTGCTCAATCCCCTCTTTGCGCCCGTCCCTCAGCTTTTCGTCGTATGGCCTCTCACGGTCGCGATCGTGTGGCGCGAGCGCCACGCGGTCGAGGTTCGCAGCACGCTATGGATCTTCGCGGGGCGGGTGCCTGGTGCATTCGTCGGTGTGGCGCTCCTGAAGCTGCTCTCTTCGGCGAAGCTCGACATGCTGATGTCGCTGATGGTTTTTGCGGGTGCGCTCGTCGTGGTCAGCCGGGGCACCTTTCGGCGCACGCCTGCGCGGGAGCTCGGCGCTGGCATCGCTTCCGGAACGATGGCCATGGTGTCTGCGATCGGCGGCCCGCCGATTGCGCTTCTCTACCGAAACGATGAAGGTCCTACCGTGCGCGCGAACTTGGGGCTCGTGTTTGCAATCGGGCTGACCATCACGATTACCGTGCGCGCGGCTGCCGGCGAGGTGAGCTGGGACGAGGTGGCCATCGCGGCGGCGCTACTGCCGGCCGTCTGGCTCGGTTTGCGCGCGAGCCGCAGGCTCATCCCTCATGTCGATGGGCCAAGGCTCCGCAACGCGATCGTCCTCGTCGCGATCGGTGCCGCCGTCATGCTCTTCGCACGCGGCGCGCTCAATTGGTGAAGTAGACCCAGGTCGTGTCGGGGTGAAAGCGTACTGCGTGCCACGCGGGCGGCACCTCGGGATCGCTCCAGTAGTAGATCCAACGGGCGTCGACCGGTGCGATGTTCGTGCAGCCATGGCTTCGCACCTTGCCGAAATCCGTGTGCCAGTACGCTCCGTGCAGGGCGTAACCGCCGTGGTAGTAGAGCGTCCACGGGACTTCCTCGACCTCGTAGAACCCGTCGATCGGGTCGGTCGCGTTCATCGTGGTCGAGATGTACTTCTGCTGGACCTGGAAGAGCCCCGTCGGTGGCTCGTAGCCTTCCTTCCCGCTCGAGATGACGGTTGCGTACACGGGCCGAGTGCCCTCGTATGCGACGAGGGTCTGCTCGGTGAGGTCGACGTGAACCCACTTCGCATCCGCGGGAACACCGCTTGGGGGCCTCGTTTGCCGGGCGACCCGCACCTGGCCCCGCCGAATGGCGCCCGCCGCTCCGACCACGTACGCTTCGTCGTTCTTCCGAAGCTCCTCCTGGATCACGAATCGTGCGTGCTTCTCCGCTTTGCCGATGATTCGGGGTGAGTCCCCCGCCAGGCTCAGCAGCTCCCGTTCCTCACCCCATACGAACGCAAGAGGCAGCCTCCAGCCTCCGCGCCCCAGCTCCTCGCCGCGGACCGGGTCTGGGTTGCGCAGCTCGACATCGCCCACGCGAACATATCGCCCGCGCACCGTGCGATAGAAGACGGCGCCGTCCGCTTCGCGCGTTTCCTTGTCGGCGAGTGCGAGGAAGTAGTCACCTTCCATCAGAGATGAGACCACCTCGGGGGTGGGTCCCTTCTTCTCCATCGCGCGTCGGGCCTCCTTCTCTTCCTCGACGCTCGGGATCCGGTAGTACCTCGGCGCACGCACCGTGGTCACGCGCGCATACTGGTACGGCAGATGGTTGGTCACCTCCGCCGGCGGGACGCCGTAGCTCTTCGCCTCCGGCTCGTCGCTCACGTGAAAGCCGAGCGCCGAGCAGACATAGCCAAAGGGGAGGGCTTCGTACCAGGTGCCATCCTTGCATCCGGGTCCGCTGACCTTGTCGCCGAGCTTCAGCGCCGTGCCCCGTCGCACGATGCCGGCGACTTTCGGGCTACTTGCGGTCTGGTCGTACACGAAGGCGTCGTAGTGAAACGCTGCGCCGAAGAGTCCCGTGCTTCCAGGGTTGTTGCGTGGGCTCGGTCGCTTTGCGTTCCAGCCGTCGAGTCCAGGCGCCCGCAGGACCTTCTGCCCGTCGACCACGTCGACACGGGAGTGCCCTTGGCTCGCGGCATGCTCGCCAAGAGCTCCGGTGCCCACCCCGATGCCGGCGATCAAGATCGCCAAGGCCAAGAAAGTCCATCGATTTGCGAGAAATCGCAACATGTCGCGTCGTCATGAAGGCAGCGCTCGACCCCGCGCCGCCGACCGAGGATAGCGCTACTTTGCTCGGATTCAAAAGATCGGGTCTGAGGCCGTTTTCGGGCGCAATTTATGCATTAGGACGCGTCGACCCGGAGTGGTAGATCCGCCGCATGCCCTCCGAAAACGCGGAACGAGCACTCTCGCACCTTCGAGATCCTTCGGACTTCCAGTGGTACGTCATCCCGCTTCTGGTGATCGTCCTCTACATCTATCACGACCAGATTGGGCGGAAGAACTACAGCGTCGTATTCGCGGGTTTGGCGCTCTGGGGCATGGATTGGTTCAACGAGACCTGGAACTCGCTGATCTTTCATTTCACCGGATACGCGCCAGCGTGGGCAGCACCCGGCGACACCGCGTACTTGATCCTCATCGGTCTCAACATCGAAATCTGTTTCATGTTCGCCATTCTCGGAATCGTGACCACGGTCATGCTTCCTCCGAAGGAGACGAAGATCCTCGGCATCCCGAATCGCTGGTTCTTCGCGGTGTTCTTCAGCGCGCTGGCGGTGTTCATCGAGTACCTGCTCAACTACGTCGACGCGCTCACCTGGGACTACTCTTGGTGGAACCGCTCGGCGCCCTGGTTGATCTTTCTGCTCGGTTACTTCCCGTTCTTCGTCGTGGCGTACTGGGTGCACGACATGAAATCCACCAAGGACCAAGCGATCGCGGTAGGCGCGATTCTCGGTTTCGACGCGTTGTGCTTGATCGCGTTTGGTAGCTTGGGCTGGATTTAGTTCCATCCAACCCGCCCACCCCCACCGCGTAGTCCTCCCTCCGCGCCCTTCGCTTCGCTCGTGCTTGGCGGCGCTTCGCGCCGGGCTTCGCCGTTCCGGCTCGCGCTGCCGCGCAATGCTTGCGGCCGGACGGCGAGCGAGTCCCTGGATGAGAGTTGTGCATAGGGGCACGGAAAAGCGCGTCGCGGGTTGGAGGCGGCGTACGAAGTGCCAAGCGCAAGACAGCAGCCCGCTCGCTTGGCGCGCCGTCCGAGGGCGGCTTGCGCGGCCTGACATCCCCAGTCCTACGAGGCCGCATCTGCAAGTCGCCCGTCCGACGGACGCCCGCGTCGTGTTTTTTCCGCGACCCGGCGTAGCTCGAGTCTTGGCCCATCCGACCCACGCTCGCGTCAGAGCCAGCGGTCGGCATCGAGCTCAGTTCGGGATCAGGTCGTCTTCGTCGCAGGGCCCGTTGCACGGGTTCTCGATTTGGCCGGTGCCGTAGAACTGGAGGAGCGCCGGGCCCAAGCCCTCGAGCTCGGCAGCGCGGCCGTGTGGGTCGCCGAACCGATCGCCCCAATGCGGGATGTTCGTAATTGGCGGATCGTCATTGCCGAAATCGACCTCGAGCATCGCGGAGCCGGTGTGCAAGCCGCTCTTCTCCTCGATGTCCCACACGGGGCGGATCAGCGGTGCGAGATTGACCACGCCGCCGATCGATCGGGCCATGATGTGTGCGCCGAGGTTGGTCACCTGATGGTCGGCCTTCGAGACCTGGATGAGTACCTCGTGGGTGGGCGTTCCTGGCAGCCGATTCGTTCGGATGTAGCTCGAGTAGCCGGTCGGCTCCGCGCGATCCCAGAGGCCCTGAATCAACGCGAGGTTCATCTGCATGTGGAGCGCGTTCCAGCCATATCGGTCGTAAAGCGATCCCGCGTATGCGTCGAAGTTCACGCTTCGGTTCAAGAGCAGGTTGTAAGACTGGCCCGGCACGGCGAGCAGGCCCCTTTCGATGTCGAGGTTGAGCGCCATGATGACCGCGCCGAGGATGCCGCCTTGGCTCCCGCCGAAGTAGTACCGCTTCGTGCCATCGAGCACGGCGCCACCGCAATCGGTCTGAAGGGTTTCGTTCAAAGCCGATCCGGCGTCCTCTGCTTCGCGAGAGAGCGTCCGCATGGCCATCAGGAAGTTCAGGTGCCCCTGGTGCATGCGCTCCGGAATTCGCCGAAACGTCGACAGGTCCCCGAGAATCGATTCGACGACCGTGGGCACGTCGTCGGACGAGAAGCCTTTGTGATCCAGCCCGAAGCCCGCGAGGTTGTAGGTGGCCCAGAGCTCGCGGTAGCCGAACACCTGCTCCTTGGCGCCGAGCTGACCGTGGCCAACCGCGACGAGCGGCGCAGGCGTTCCTTCTTCCGTCGCCGACGCGGGTACGAACATCGCCGCCGCATACGGATAGGTACCGTTTTGCTCGGGCAATCCGTCCTCTCCGAGATTGAGTAGCTCGCCCGTCTCGCCACCGGTCATGTAGAGCGGCACGTCGAACGTGATCTCGAGGCGGCAGGCCATTCCCTCCATTGGTGTATCGGTGATCACCTCGACGGTATAAGGGACTCCGTCGGGATACTTCGCAAAAGCATCATCGCGGATGTGGAGCATGGCGCTCGTGTTGTTTTCGCGGCTGGCGGTCGTGAAATCCCAGGCGATTTGAAGGTCGTCCCGCGCGACCCCGGCATCGGCGAGGATCGTGAAGATCTCTTCGAAGTGCGCGCGGCGTGATTCGATGATGTCCGCGTCCTCATCGGCCGGCATGTCATCGCGCAAAGCTCGAAAACCCGGCGAAGGAGGGAGCAGGGCCCCTTCGCCGTCTACGATGTCGCGAAACGCGACGACGTAGCGGGTCGCATCATCGAGACGCACCGCAGGCCGTAGCATCATCGCTTGCTCCTCGCGAAGCTCTTCGACGCTGCGGGTGAGGGACGGGAAGTCCGGTTTTTCCTCGCCCACTTCGATCCGCGTCTTCGCTTGCACCACCCACTCGTCGCGGTCGACCCAGTGCGGCACTCGCTCACCGGTTTCTGCGTTGAGGATGACGGTTGGCGAGTCGTCGAGGAGTGAGTCCGCGATCGTGTCTGGAGTCGCCAGGCCCGTCACCGTCGCACCCGGAAGGTGGGTCATCGCCGCGATCCCCGGCGAGAAGCCGTCCATCTCGTTGAAGGCGTCGGGCGTAGATCGCTGGCCAACTCGACTCGGCGGCATGATGTCCTCGGGCAGGGCGAGCCGGCGGCCGGTCACGGTGCCGCTGTCATCGACGGTGTAGTAATCGTTTGGGTATGGGAACGCGCAGTAGGTGGGTGCGAGCGGATCGCAGCCAAGGGGGGGCGTGGGGACCATTCCCCCCGAGCCCCCTTGCCCGCCGATGCCCGCCGAGCCGTCACCCCTGCTGCATCCGGTCAGCGAGAGCACCACGCACGATAGATAGAGCGGAAGACGCGGAAAACGCATGGCGCGGATGCTAGACGGCCGCGTGCCCCCCGTCCATGGCGCTTGAAGTTCGACGGCGATGAAGCCAAGAAGCCCTCATGAAGATTGCTGTCGTCACAGGCGCGGGGAGAGGTCTTGGTCGCGAGGTGGCCAAAGGGCTCGGCGCCAAGGGGTTCTCGGTGCTTGCTGCCGACGTCGACGAAGCATCCGCCTCCGCGACCGCGCGCGCGGTCGGCGCTGGTGCCTGGTCGATGCAGCAAGACGTGCGCGACCCCGAGTCGCATCGAGCCGTGGCAAGAGCGGCCAACCAGCGCGGCTCGCTCGAGCTCTGGGTCAACAACGCCGGCGTGCTCTACACCGGTAGCGCCTGGGACCACTCGGACGAAGAGGTCCAACGCATGGCCGAGGTGAACGTCCTCGGCATGATTTGGGGCGCGCGCGCTGCCGTCGAAGCCATGCGGGCCAAGGGTGGACAGATCGTCAATATCGCCTCCATGTCAGCCTTGACGCCGGTGCCCGGCCTCGCCGTGTACGGCGCAACCAAGCACGCGGTCCTCGGTTTCTCGATTTCGCTCGCCGGCGACCTCGACCGCGCCGCCATTCCGATCAAAGTGAGCGCGGTTTGCCCCGACGCGATCGACACGGACATGGTTCGCAACATCCGGGGAGCCAAGGAAGCAGGGCTTGCCTTTGCGGCGCCGAAGCTGCTCACCGTGGAGGAAGTTGCCGAGGTGGTCGTCGAGATGGTCGACAAGCCCAGGCTCGCCGTGAGCGTTCCGCGTGCCCGCGGAGCGCTGGCTCACGCGCTTCGTCCG
>Ga0209536_100002692_pt1 | contig 28980 bp, 28 predicted proteins | sample DeeMarSeWOR28_12_FD_187461 | JGI IMG/M metagenome (GOLD analysis project Ga0209536, IMG submission 187461) | Marine sediment microbial communities from White Oak River estuary, North Carolina - WOR-2-8_12 (SPAdes) (version 2) | ecosystem: Environmental > Aquatic > Marine > Intertidal zone >...
CCCGTATTTCAGGGGCCTCCTTCATGAAGACGATGATGGTCACGCTGCAAATATCGCTTCCTTTTTTCTTCCTGACATTCGCGATTTTCAATTGGGATATTTTGTTGTTGGAGCCTGGTTGGGCACAACTGGCTGCTCTGGGTGTGCTAATTATTGGATGCTCGACAGCAGCTGCCGCCATCCACGGTAATCTTTTTAAACGTAAAATGTATGATCTTCCTGCAAGGTTTTTAGTCCTCCTGGTGTCGCTATTTATCTTGTTCTATCCTAAAGGTATGCTTTCGGCATTGGCATTGATACCCGCCATAGCTATGATCGTCCTCGTGATTCGGCAGACCGAAAAAACATCGGTATCTTCTTAAAATTGCTATATTCGCCCCACTCGCTTCCACCCGCATGGCGCCTGTCCTGGTTCAAGGGATATTTGCCATTGTTAAACAGATTGCAACCATTGCGCCGTAATAATATGATGGACTCAAAGGCGTATCCGACGTTCATTGCTGTCCGGATAAGGATACTCCATGTGCCGGGCCGTAGCCCGAGCGATATTTTCACCGAAGTATCGGGCAACCACCCTGAGTGCCATATCGATGCCCGCTGAGATGCCTGCCGATGTCACCACGCGGCCGTCTTCGACGACATGTTTTTGGAATTCCACCGTGACCTCTGGAAAGGCATCACGCATCCAGTTCAATGATCGCCAGTGAGTGGTTGCGTGCAATCCGTTCAGCAGCCCGGCGAATCCCAATAGCATCGATCCGGTACAAACCGAGGTCAGTGTTTCGACTTGCGCTGCGCGAGCGCGCAGCCATTCAAGCAGGATCGGATTGTTCAATTCCTTACGCGTGCCCCAGCCCCCGGGTACAACAAGGACATCAAGGGCAGGACAGTTCTCAAAAGTGTAATGTGGAATGACTTTCATGTTGCCTGCCGTAGTGACAGGCTCAGGATGCTCAGCCACCAACCCTACTTCAAAGGGTGAAGGTTCTTCTCTGCGCTTTTCTTCGTTAAGACGGGCGGCGGAGAAAACCTCGAACGGACCACAGAAGTCGAGCACTTCGATGTCTTCAAAAAGGACGATCCCAACATGTTTTCTCTCCAAGTCTTTCCCCCTTTCTTTTAGACGAATGAATCGGCCACCTGCGCAGCGATTTCGGTCAAATTCGCATTATGCAGAAGTATTTTAAAGCTCTACCTTTCTTAAGATCTGTCTCAGGTTCGCGGCAAGGTTTTCCGCCAGAAGATGTTTGTCCAGCCCGGCTTTAAGTCCTTCAACAAGAATATTCAAACTGGCCATTACTTCATTATTTGGCCCGGGCAATGCAACGATGAGGGTGTCATTATGCTGTCCCACTGCAACTTTAATCCCGTCCTTCACATGCCGCCCGGTACCGATTTTGAAGTGGCAGATATAGGGTGTTGCAGCCTCTGAATCAAGTTCTTTTATAGCCTCCACGGTATGATCCTTTTCCTCTGCCCCCACGCCGCCGGTGGTTACGATCAGACCATATCCGCCATACTCAGCAACCTCTCGCAATTTTGCAGCGATAAGCAACCGATCATCCTTCAATGTCTCGCCCTGCGTAACTTTATACCCGGCAGCAGATAGGTGCTGCGCAATTGCCGGTGTGTTCGTGTCTTCGATCTGGCCCTGGGCCACTTCGGTTCCGGTGGAGAACACCATTACTCTCCTAGAGATATTTTGGAGTATTTCAGAGGCCATCTGCTCGGATCGGCGCAGGGCTTGTACAGCAGGCTCCTGATCCATAGCGATCCAGCCCAGCATACCGTCTGAGTAAACGGAAGTTTCAGCAGAGACATATACCCCGGGAAGTCTGCGCAACCCATTCAGCAACTGTCGCTTCTTCCCGACAATGCCGTAAGCGTTTACGCAGGTATTGAGGATATCCAGGGTCAAAGACGCATCGTTATAGTCCACGACCAATACTTCGTTTCGATTTAAACCCAGTATCTCAGCCACCTGCGTAGCAATTTCGGTCAAATTCGCGTTATGCAGAAGTATTTTCTCAATTTTTAATTCTGTCTTTGTTAACAGGTCATGTTTTTTCATGATTACCAAAAATCGGCGGATCTCAAATTCACGCTTCTTTTATCTCCACTACTTCCAGTTTAAGATCCAACAGGGGCGCATCAACGATCTGTCTTCCGATTTCCAATATATCCACCGGCAGGTCCTTGAACCGATCAATATCTTCGATTTTTACGCTGCCGCCGAATGCGATCTTGATCCTGTCTCTTAAACTTTTACGATTCAGCAAGTCCGTTAATTCCCGGAGATCTTCCGGTTGTCCGCTGTCGACATATAGTATATCCGCATTGAGTTCTGCAGCCTCACAGGCTTCCAGAGCGATATCTTTTTGCCTGCCTTTGATCTGCACGACTTTTTTAAATCCTGTAAAATGCGCCACCGCCTGCAGACTGCTTTTGATGCCTCCCAGCATCCGAATATAATTCTTATCCAGATAAATGAACGGTTCCCTGCTGATACGAAAATAACCACCCCCGGTAACGATCGCATCTCGTATGGTCTGTTTAAGAACAACCGGCATTTTTTTCCAGGCACCGCAGACGATTTGTATATCGGGCCCGGCCCGGTCTACACAGTTTCGGGTGGCAGTTGCAATCCCCGAGGGCTTTGCAACAAGCCCTATCAGTTGATCCTCCGCAACGGCGATCTGTTTCGGATTACCGGATACCTTTGCGATCACATCTCCCCTTTTAACGGTTTGCCCTTCTTGCGCCATCCGGATGATGTTCAGCCCCAGTGATCTGGCTTTGTCTTTTGCTGCCCGTATCCCGGCAAGAACCCCGGCGTCTTCTGCAATAATGTCGGCAGTCACCGACCTGGTCATCACGCTCTTGAAGATGTCATCCCTTAAATCTTGCATTCAACCTCATATAGCCTCAGAAGGATCGATTCCGCGCTGTTTCAGCCACATGGGCAAAAGCTCTTCATCCACTTTGCGGCTGACTTCAGGCGCTTTGTCCATCAAAAGCTGTGCCATGGAGGGGCTGCAGTTGATATAACCGAAATTACCGTCAAATATAATAATTTTATCGGTCTTATAGAGGTCATAAGCCTTGTCCATAGCGCCGTTTAAATCTTTTGTAATCTGAGCAACCTCAGTGATATACGGGTTGCAATGGTCCGCCTTCCACATGGCGCCATGGTCTTCACCGGCGATCACAATCGGCGTTTGTTCCAGGCCCAGATAGTTTATTCCCGGCCAGGCCTGATTCAAGACGATCACCTTAATCGCCGGATTGATGAGCATCGGTACAACTTCGCCCTTTTCATTCTTTTTAAACCCGCCCAGGACCTTGGGGATTGAAAGATCAAAAAGATCATCGTGGGCGTGCATAAAAACGCCGAAAATAACACCGCCAGCATGGATATAAAATCCCCACCGGCCGCCATCCACCACCGCAATACATTCATCGATCGCATTAAACAGCAGCATCATTTTCCCGTACTTTCTCAGATGACTGATGGTGATTCTTTTATCGATGGCCGCAAGATCTCTGTCGGCATCTATCGCTAATATCCCGGCCGGAGAATGTCTTAAAACACAGGAAAAGGCATAACGCTCCTGGATAAACGGTGAATTAAAAACAGCCATCGGCAGGAAATTTGACGACCGATTGGCAAAATTCATGTGATAAATGGACCGCGTCTCGAAACGAACGTAGGACATGCCAAAGGGCTTATATGCCCTTTGAATCTGTCGATTATAGTAAATCTCTCTGGGATCATCATAATATGAATGCACAAACCAGTCCCCGTCGAATATCTTCTTGATTCCATAAACGGTTCCAATTTCGGTCTCAATAGTCACATCCTTGTCATAAGGACCGTATCGGTATACCTGGCCGTCGAAACGGCGTTTGAGGTCATAATGGGCAATGAATTCATCCGATTCCCTGAAGCCATTATAAGCGCCCACCATTAGCCGAACATCCTTACAGCCGGTCCTAGACTGAATATTAGCCTTGAGCGCTTTAAGCATCCTCACATAGGGCTCACCGCCCATTATACTGTAACCATGCTCTGAGCTTAGCAGTTTAACCGTATCCCCAGGCTTTATCATCTCCATATCGACCGCTGAGAGCACCTCACCAGTAGCCTTTTCTAATACGGAAAGGTCGTCTCCATCTACATAGATACGATCCGCAATGTCCGGGAAAAGATCGCCGACTGCTACGGAAACCATATCCAGTATATTTACCGCCCGTTCTTTGGGCTTGGGGCCATAAAATGATCTCATTAGCACAGGTGGTTGAACTGCCGGGCTATACATGTTTTTCCTCCTTTCCGTCAGCGTGAGTGTATCTTTGTTTCAACCTTTTCCAGTCTTCCCCGACACAATATTGGGGGTAGGTTGCATCGATCTGCATCACCTTCTGCTCCGGAAGATCGCTAAGGGAGAGAGTGAGCTTAATCCACCGCCTGTCCGGAGGATTGTCCACATCAACCTCACAGGCCTCCAGCACCTGAAAAATCCTTGTTATACAGTAAATGCCGCAACCCGCGCGAAGCCCGGTTATCGCGCAAAGATCCTCGGGGGTTTTGGCACCTTTTAAAATAGCGGCGACGGCTTCTTTGCCCGTGGTCCGGGTACATCCGCAAATCGGCATATCGGGAAGCAGGCCAGCCTTTGCACAAAGCGTTTTTAGCTTCAGTTCATCAATATCGGAGTGGTCCACATATCGAATGATCTGCGATGGACGGGGTTTCCGGCTGATGGCGTTTTCCCGATTGCAGCGATCGATACAGCGCTGACAGTCGATGCACCGATCTGAATCGATCATTGCCAAATTTGCCGCCATCTCTATGGCACCGGCCGGACAGACGCTCTCGCAAAGTTTACATCCGGTGCATTTTTCCTCATCAACTTGTGCTAAAAATCCTAATTGAATCATAACCTGCCCCTCTTAATTTCGGATTATCAGGAAAGATTTATTCTTTTAGAAAAGTAACATCAAGCACCATATCATCCAAGCTCGCCAAAAGCCAGCCCCCTAATTGAGTCTTCTATAAAAACTAAAAAAATCAACGCAAGAATGTCAACGGTGCCGTCAAGTTTTTGGTCGGCAAAGTGATCGCCCGTCATTAGTATCTGCCAAATCAAAAAAATATTTCAAATTTGGAAATGAGCAAATCCTAACGTTAATTGGGTTGCCTTATTTTTGTCGATATGCATAATATATGAACTGTTGGTCAGAAGGATAAATATTTTACTGCTTTTGTTAGGCTTAAAGCCGGGTATCAATTGGCATCAATTAATGTAGGGAGATATTGTATGGATGACAGGGTTAGAGAAGCAATCAAGAATGCTATGAAAAGAGAAACATTTGCACAGGCGTTGAACATGAAGTTGGTTGAATTGGAGGACGGGCATTCGGTTGTGGAGATGATCTATACACCGGAAAATATGAACAACATCCACGACCGTGCGCACGGCGGGGCGTTGTTCGGGCTGATGGATGAGGCTTTTGAAGCAGCCTGTCACACCAAAGGAACCATCGCGGTAGCGTTAAACATGAATGTAACCTTTGTGACCAGCCCGAAACCCGGCTCCAAATTACATGCTGAAGCAAACCAGGTCAGTGATACGAGACAAACGGCATGTTTTGATATCAAGATCAGGGACCAGGATGGTAATATTGTTGCCACCAGCCAAGCGCTGGCATACCAAACCGGAAAACCCATACCTTTTCTTTAACTAAGAAGGAGAAGCGATTAGTTTTTTCATCTGTTAAATTCATCAGTCGGAATAGCATCCGCTATTTTTTATAGATATACCCGCTAAAATTGTATCTGATGATTACGATATCTATTTACTTATTAGGTGGAAATAGAATAACTATGTGATAGCCAGCACACGTATCTGTAACTTCGAGATGTTAGGTTGGCAATCAGTTATTGTAATGTTCATAATCTCTTTTATTTGATTTATTTTGAACCATTCAAATACAAGTTAGGCATTCAAAAACAAACAAGAGGGTCTAAATGAATAATTTAACAAAGAAGCTTAGTTTAGTATTTGCGGCGGGTTGTTTGGGTGGCCTTTTGAACAGTTTAGCTGTTTGGATTTTCGGAGTAATTGGCATTACCTCTGCGTTAGGTGTAAAAATAGCACCTTCGCTCTCTGCTCCTTGGCTATATCCTCGCCTTGTCTGGGGAGGGATTTGGGGTTTGCTATTCCTACTTCCGCTCATGCAAAAGCGGTTCTTATACAGAGGGTTGATTTTCAGCTTGGGGCCTACCGTAGTGCAACTTTTCATTGTTTTTCCCATGAAAGCAGGCAAAGGGGTTATGGGCATTGATCTTGGCTTACTCACCCCTTTACTTGTTTTTGTTTTCAATGCAATCTGGGGCCTGACTGCAGCTATCTGGTTGAGATGGATGAACAAATAGGATAGTCACTTTTATTACATAAATCAATTTCCGCCTTCACGCAACTGATTAGGCAATTTTGTGCTGTTGGTTAGCAAGCTGCAGTAATTTGAGCTGAGTCAAAATTTACTTTTAAAATATTTTTTCAGTTTGAGAAAGGAGGCCTTAATGGAAATATGCAAGACTGTCGGTAACATTTCCTGGCGTCCTCATCCTATTGCCAAGGGAGCAAATATTAAGCCTCTCGCAACAAAAAGTGAAGATGACCTGAATGTTACCTGTATGTTAGTGAGGATTCCAGCCGGAATAGAAATACCCGAACATATTCACGAAGAACAAGTGGATATTCTGTACCCGATTCAGGGGCAAGCAGAAATGTATGTTGAAGGAACCGGAACATTTACGTTGAAACCTGGTATTGTGATTCGGGTACCCAAAGGTACAAAACACAAAATTTCCAATGTGACTGAAGAATTGTTAATTTACGATGTATTTCAGCCGCCTACATTATAGCGAATATAGCCCAAAAAACCTCTGAAAATAGAGGGTCAAAGGTTAAATTGTGAATTACGGTTATTGAATTCTGCCGGAAGTTTTCGTTTATGCTTCATTTTAAATTTATCCAGACAGAAAAGAAATATGCCCGATTGTTGCAAATGCCGTAATATTACAAATGTGGGGGGCTCAGCGTTTTATTCAAATAAAACCTTCCTTCTTAGCCCACAGTTCGACTTCACTGATGTATGCTTTGGTGACATCAATTTTTTCTAAAATTTCGTTATATGATTTTCCTTGTTGCAACATTTCAACCACAAGGTGTCTGGTGCCTTCCTTCCATTCGTCCGGTTTAAATTCATAATAACCCATGGATATTTTGCGGTCTGCTGCTCCTCGTCTCAGCAAGTTGGCTATATAATTAGCCGTTTTACTCATCTTAACCATTTCTTTTCTTATTTTTAAGATTGCCAACACGACAAGGATTACAACTGATATTAATAACATTACGATAAGAAGGAAGCCGGTCTCGACTGCTAATGAGGGCAAACCCATTGACATAGCGATTTTTTGAAAAATGTTGGTGGTCTCCAAAACAGTCATTCCTCCTTATTTTTTTAGTGATTGCAACTTAGTACTTAGAAAATCTCCAGCCTATGACTTAAAGAAACATTTTGTGTTCCTACTCCGTTTATCTCTATGATTGTTCCCATCAGGCATTTTCCCGACATGGCTAACGAAGACTTGTGTGAGGAAACAATCAAAGGAACTCCTTTATGATTCCACCAACAATAATGCGCTCACCCAAAACTAACACGACTATTGGTCGAAATTCAACCGACCAACAATCCGGTAGGGCGCATCCTTGTGAAGTTCGATCAGAACTCCTTCAGCGCTTTCAGATTGGTTTCGCGATTTTGTGTCAGCTCATAGAATGAATTTAAGGCCGGTAATTCCGTCACCGGTCCCATGTCGATCAGATTTGCCGTTTCAAGACAGCGGCACCATTGGCTGGAATAGACCCTGGACGAAGTTACGCCTTTTGAGCGCAGCCACTTTCCAATGGCCCTTGCCTGCTCCCGACCGCGATTATCTAAGTTACACTGATCGAATTCTGCCGGAAGCTTTTATTAAAAATTCCTCCTTTTTAAGGCTTCTATACTTCAATCTATTTCTATTAAATCATTTGCCCTTTTATGAAACACAGAAAACATAATTATAGGCTGTTTTAAAATATATCGACGTCCACCGCCAAATCAAGACACCACTTTTCTCAGTAATCTCTTATGAAATTAACCGGCTTGAAATGATTTGACAAAAGAATACTTTGCGCGTACGAATAGAGACCATCTGAATCAAGAAAACCGCTGTGTCAATGAGAACCAGCAATCAAAGAACCTTATGTTCGTACTCTTCATCCACCCGATTTTGCAGCTTTTAACCTTTATTTTAGCCTGTTACGTGCTTTACCTTGGATTGCAGAGGTTTTTTAGCCTTCACCTGGAATGGAATGTACCCTTCCGCTGGAAACGCCACGTCGTTTCAGGGATCTTTGCGCTGGCAACGTTTTTAGCAGGGATGGCCGGCGGTATCGTGGTGGTATACACCTTTTGGCGAAGTTATTTTATCACGGGTCTCCATGCAAAGGTCGCCCTTGTTCTACTGCTGCTTCTTTCATTCGGAATGTTATCCGGTCTGTACATGAATTTCAGGAAAAAAAAACGAAAGTGGCTTCCTCTTCTTCACGCAGCCAACAATGTCATTTTACTGTTTTTAAGTGTGATCCAGATTGTCACCGGCTGGAAGATATTGTCAACCTACGTATTGGGACAGTAGATGCATCCGGTAAGCTTAGTTGTTACCCTCGATTGTTTTTATCCTGGTATTCAGGGTTTCGACTTTGGATCGCCAGGATTTGTCCCCGCAGCAAATTCTTGGTCATTGGAAGCCCCATCTTCGTCAGAATCCAGTTTACCCAATTCACTGATGTATTTATCTCCTGCTTTCAAAGCAATTTTTTCATAATCTTTTCCAAAAGCATTTCGCCCGCCACCGCCCAAGGGATTGATATGGCATGTCGCACATCCAAAATTTTTCCCTTTATCAGGCATTTTCCCAACGCGAAACGGCCGACTGCCCCCTAACGATACGGTTATTAAAATCAAGGCCGCAACGATACCTACGATGATGAAAAATTTTTTCATAACGCCTCCTTTTACTCGTCAGAGATAATTATTGGGATCGCAATGATTGTTTATGAATATTTCTTTATCAAATTGACGGTACATTACAACTGTTGATTTCACTTGGCGCAGATAATTTCGAAAGCCAAACTAAAATCAAACCGCAAGCTCAATAAACAATTTAATCCACAGATTTCGCAGATTACACGGATTACTCTAATCACTTGAAGGGCGATTCGAAATCTGTGGAGTTTAATTCCCCGAAGCTCGCTTCGATAGGATAGGAATTAAAAAATTTGATCTTTTTAATGTTTCGTTGATAAAATGGACAACAAGGCTGGTACCAGCCTGTTTTTTTATGGACCGCAAATCGAATATTGGGCGGGCAATTATGAAAAAGCATATTAAATGGCTTCTTAAAGAAATCGACAAGTGGGTAAATGAGGGAATTATCGCGACCGACCAGGGTGAGGTTCTGAAAAATCGGTATCCGGCTCCGGCGGAAGGAACCGCCTGGGGCCGGATCATTTTTTTCAGTATTGGTGCCATCCTCTTCGGTTTGGGCGTGATCCTCTTAATTGCTTACAACTGGGAGAAAATGCATAAGTTCGCGAAGCTGGCGATCATATTCTTTGCCTTACTGGCTGCCCACGGCGCCGGGTTTTGGCTCAGACAGCCCGAAAGCAAATACAAAACGGCCGGCGAGGGACTTCATCTATTAGGAACCATGCTGTTTGGCGCCGGTATCTGGCTGATTGCCCAAATTTACCACATCGAAGAACACTACCCCAATGCGCTTCTGATCTGGGGTTTGGGCGCGATGGGATTGGCCTGGGCCCTACCTTCTATTTCGCAAGGATTCGTTGCAACAATTCTTCTGGTGATGTGGAACAGTTTTGAAGCCTTTGATTTTAAAGACCCCCACCTTTTCTCGCCATTCCTTATCCTGGGTGGCATTTTACCGCTCGCATGGTTAAATCGGTCCAGGGTTTTGGTCACTACCGTTATATGTGCCTTTCTGGTTACCCTTGCTTTTTCTGTTGCTAAAATCGAAGGTGATCTGGTGCCCCTGGTACTTTTCTTCAGTGCCTGCATGCTGATTGCCATGAACCTGATTGTTCGTGAGCACGGCCTTTTTGCCGAATGCGGCCCGATATTTTCTTTTATCGGATTTCTAATTTATCTGGCAATATTATTCGTATTAAGTTTTTATCATCGCGGGAGAGGAATGTGGTTGATCCATTTCGGCCAATTCCAGGAAAGTTTATATTTTTTCTCATTTGCTCTGGCTGCAATTGGATTCTGGGCCTGGGCGATCTGGACCTATCGTCAAAAGAAAGTTAGCGCATCAGGAGAGTTGCGCATCGAATATTGCGGAGTCCTGGTCACCTTAATCATAATTCTGCTTAATGCCTTGGGAGTGCTGGTATTACGGGGATGGATCGGTGTTGCTGTTTTCAACATTATTTTCCTTTTTCACGCGATCATGATGATTGTATCCGGTTGCAAATCCACCGATCTAAAATCCACCGTAACAGGGTGTTTGCTGTTTGGCATAATTGCGATGACCCGATACACAGATCTCTTTGTCAGCCTGCTAACACGATCCTTGGTTTTTTTTATAACCGGTGCGGCGCTGTTCGCGGTTGGTATTTACTACTCGAAAACTAAAAAACAAATGCAGGAAAAGACAACATGAGAAAGGCAATTGTTCTGCTGGCGATAATATTTCAAGTTCTGGTCCTGTTCTATATGGCGGGCGATCGCGAACATATTTTACGAAACGGCAAAATTATCCATTTGCGAACCGCCCCCATCGATCCGCGGGATATGTTCAGAGGTGACTATGTGCGCTTAAACTATGAAATATCGCGGATTCCCGTAAAGAAGATAATCGACACTAACAGCTTCAATGAATTAAAAAAGGGCGCTAAAATATATGTTATCCTAAAAGAAGGTCCGAATGGTTTATACGAAATGGTAAATGCCAGTTTCAAAAAACCAGATGACGGTTTCTACCTCAGAGGCCGCATTCCATACGAATATAAACACCTGCGCCCCGGCAACCCTTTTTGGATCAACTACGGCATCGAAGCTTACTTTGTCGAGCAGGGCAAGGGCCGCGATATCGAAAAGCGCTGGGGAAACAGAACCAGCGTGCAAGTTCCGCTTGAAATGGCAATCGCCGTGGGCAGGAACGGCAAGGCAGTAATCAAAGGGGACCGATGGAGCCCTCTGGGAATCGGTTTGCAGGTTTTACGAAGCCCGCCGAGAAACTCACAGGAGCCCGAAGCACCCAAAAGTGCAGCCGTTCGGCTGACATTGGCCAATGCCTCCGATAAACCGCTGGCGATTGTCGATCTGGCGGATTATTGTTCATTTTCAGTGGAACCGGTGTCCTGGGCCAAACAGCAATGGGTTCCGGCGAATATTCCATGTAATCAACCCCTTCCCACCGACAATGATGTTATTGTATTACGGCCCCAGCAGGAAAAAAACTTTATTTTTGATTTTTCCGATGAGAGGTGGTTCGTCCGGCACAATGATGATGTGAGAGAAATTGGCATCTTGGAATGGTCGGAACAATTTCGGATTGTTTACCGCCCCCCAGATGAATACGATTGCCAACACCTGGCAAAGCATGAATTCATCTGGCACGGTTATTTGCCGTCGAGGGTGTTTCATGGCCGTGGCCAAATCGACTAGAATTGGTTTCATACTGCTTACTGCCTCCGATCTCTCAGTCTACGCAAAAGCTACGACGCGGCAGGCTTTTCCCTCAAATTTGGACAAGAAGGGACGCCTATGATTTTATTCTTTTCTAGGATAGACAGTCAAAGCTTGAATTGTGAATTACGCTGATTGAATTTTGCCGGAAGCTTGCGTTTATTCTTCATTTTGATTTTTAGGATTTGACATCTTGGCCTTTCATTGAGCAGCCTGACCCAAATAATTAGGCGACCGAAGCATTTATCAGCCCCCCAGTTTCCCAAATTAAATCAATCATCTATTTCAAAAGAAGGCGAAAAAGCCTGCGATTGGTTTCGATCGAGACCTTTGCGGATTCTGATCGCAAATTTCCTGTGGTTGCTATCACAGCAGAGCTTCTTTCAACAGGTGTGGATGTGCCCTTCTGCCGGAACATCGTGTTTGCAAAAACTCTTTCCTGCCCGCAATAGGCAATGAGGACAACCAGGTTAACAGACTGACCGGCAAGCCATTCAAATAAGTCATAATAGTCAGCAACGTCCCCATGATTATACTTGACACACAAAGGGTTTTTCTCTATTCTCCACTCAAAAAAGGGAATTCTTCTCGCCTCAACCCCACCCCACCTCACCTTCACTCAATTGAGAGGTAAAAAAACAATGAATATTGCCTTGACCCAAGTTCGTTTTTTGGAAAGATCACTTAAGCTTTTTGGACAGAAGACAGCGGTGATTTGTGAGGGGCAAAGATGGACCTATGCTCACTATGGGGAACGTGTGGAGCGATTGGCGAATGCGCTGGAGGATCTGGGCGTTAAGCCCAAGCAAAGGGTTGCTTATTTGGGCTATAATTGCCATCGATTGCTTGAATGCTATTACGGAATCATAAAGATGGGAGGCGTATTACTGCCTTTGAATATCAGGCTGGCTTCCCAGGACTTCGAATACATTATCAACGATGCAAAACCACGGGTCGTGTTCGTGGATCCTGATTTTCTCACTAAATTAGAACCTATCCTGGAAAATATCCCATCAGTAAAGCACTTTTATCTTTTAGAATCAATGCAGAACGTACCAAATTGGGTCGACGGTGTATATGATAATCTGCTCGAGAGTTCCACGCCTGCGCTGAGGCGTTCTGCTGGTAATTACCCGTTCCATGAAGATGATATGGCCGAGCTCTTTTATACAAGTGGCACTACAGGTCCTCCCAAAGGAGTCATGCTCACGCATCGTAACCTTTATCTTCACTCTCTCTCTGCCATGGCGACTTATCCTATTCATGAGACAGATAATTTCCTCCATCTAATTCCCCTCTTTCATGTCAACGGATGGGGAACGCCCCACTATCTCACAGCGAAAGGCGGCACCCATGTGATGCTTAAAAGGTTTGATCCGGCTAAGGCACTCGAATTGGTTCAAAAGGAAGGGGTGACGAAGTTCTTTATCATACCGACCATGGTCAATGCTATCTTCGAACTTCCAGCTTTGGCATCTTATGATTTATCCAGCCTAAACGATGTGCTGATCGGGGGAGCGCCGCCACCAAGTGGCATGTGTGCCAAGGCTGAAAAGGTTTTTGGGTGCACCGTGCACGGGGCTTTTGGAATGAGCGAGACGTGTCCTCTAATTGCCTTTCCAGAACTTCCGAAAGACCTTGGACCGGAAGCACGTCGTCATCGTGCTCATGAAACGTGGGGTTTTCCCATGGTCGGTGTCGAATTCAAAATAGTTGATGAAGCCGGAAACGAGCTTTCCTGGGATGGGCAAGCAGTCGGGGAGCTCTTGGTCCGGGGCGATATGGTCATGAAAGGGTATCTAAATAAAGAAGATTCAACGAATGCGGCCCTAGAAGGAGGATGGTATCATACCGGGGATCTCGTATCAATAGGACCTGATGGTTCGCTTTATATTCGTGATAGAAAGAAGGATATCATTATCAGTGGAGGAGAGAATATTTCATCTTTGGAGATCGAACAGGTACTCTACGCTCATCCTGAAATTTTTGAGTGTGCCGTAATTGGTAAAAAGGATCCTAAATGGGGAGAGATCCCAAAGGCAATTGTTGTTCTTAAATCTGGAGCACAGCTGACTCCCCAGAAAATAATAGACTTTACCCGCGATAGGTTGGCACATTTTAAGGCTTTGAGGGAGGCCGAGATTGTTGATGAAATGCCACGGGGTGGTACGGGTAAAATACTAAAAACTGTGCTCCGGGAAAGATATGGATAGGTTGAAAGCAAGGCGGTCAAAAACATAATGACCATGTGGCCTAAAGTGGCCGCAGGCACCAACTGGGAGTATAATGAGAAAAATAGCGGATTAGCCATACCAAATGGAGGGTTCTTAATGAAACTCAAAGATAAGGTTGCCATTATAACTGGTGCGAGCAAAGGTATTGGCAAAGGCATCGCCGTGCGGTATTCAGAGGAAGGATCTACAGTTGTGCTTGCCAGCCGTTCCATGGATCTTCTTGCAGCCATTGCTGATGAAATAAGGAGCAAACGAGGCAAGGCCTTGGCCCTATCTGTAGATGTGAGAAAACCCGATAGCCTTCAGGAGGTAGTAGACAGGACTGTTGCGGAATATGGTCGGCTGGACATTATGGTAAATAATGCCGGCATCTCAATGGCGCGTCCATCGGAGGATCTTTCCCCCCAAGAGTGGTCACGTGCTGTTGAGACAGACCTTTTTGGCGTTTTTTATGGTTCTCAACTCGCAGCAAGACAAATGATGCAACAAGGTGGGGGCTGCATCATTAATATCACTTCAGCATATGGAATTTTCGCAGCACCTATGCGCGCTGCATACTGCGCCAGCAAAGCCGGTGCAAACATGCTAACAAAGGTGCTGGCCATCGAATGGGCTGAAAAGAATATTCGGGTGAACGCTATAGCACCGGGTTATATCCGCACCGAGCTTGTTCAGGATTTGATTGATAAAGGGATATTGCCCGTAGGTGCCATTGAGAAGCGGACTCCCCAAGGGCGCATCGGAGAAGTAACGGATTTATTGGGACTTGCCGTGTATCTGGCAAGTGATGAGGCGTCATTCATGACAGGTTCAATAGTAAGCATTGATGGCGGCTGGACTGCCTATGGGTATCTGTAAGGATATATATAAGCAATAGAGCGAAGAATCATAAATTAACCAGGGCATATTATGGAAATTTTGATCATTGGGACTGTGAGGGGAGCACTATATTCTCTTATTGCGGTTGGTTTTGTGCTGATTTTTAGTGTGGGCGGAATCTTAAATCTCGCTCATGGTACCTACTACATGCTCGGCGCTTATTTGACTTATATCTTCTACACATTCGTTTTTGCTGCGGGCGGAATAAATTTGTTGCTAATATCGGCGATACTCTCTGTGTTATCGGTCGGTATTATTGCCTGCCTTGTTTATTATATACTGCTTCGTCCCCATATCGAGTCTCTGCTTTATGTGATGGTTATGACGTTAGCACTGGCTCTTTTCGTTGGCGAAGTCATGTCATTGCTCTTTGGTGTCTCCGGCACACGTGTGCCGAGTCTTATCGAGGGCAGTATATCCATCGGTGGGATCAAGGTGATCAATCAACAACTTCTTCTAATCCCAATAACTGCAATGATCTTGCCTGCCCTTTGGTATTTTTTAAAGAAAACCAAGATGGGCCAGGGAATTGATGCCGTTGCCCAGGAGAGAACCGGGGCCACACTTATGGGAGTTAGCGTTGAAACAGCCACTCTTATCACCTCAGGTCTCAGTGCAAGTCTGGCGGCATTAGCCGGGGCCTTGATAGCTCCGGTATCATCTGTCGTGCCTGAGATGTGGCTGTTCCCGCTGATCAAGGCGTTCGCCATTGCGATCCTTGGGGGTATTGGTTCACTGGTCGGCAGTGTCATTGCCTCATTTGTGATCGGTTATGCCGAGATCGTTGGTTCCTTTCTTATCAGTGAACAGCTGACTGAAATGGTGGCATTGGCGGTAATCGTGTTGGTTCTGCTCTTCAAACCCTCCGGCATTATGGGATACAAATTAAGGTAGCTAAAATGAACCTGCTAAAAAAAATCGCTCCTCTCACGCAAAATCAATCGCCATTTGGTTTGCTCATATTGATTGCTATGGCAGTATATCCCCTCATTAGCGATAATATCTTTCATATCGAGATAATAAAATTGGCAGCTATTTATGCTATTTTTGCAATGAGTTGGGACATCCTTACAGGGTACACCCATGAAGTTAATTTTGGCTTTGCCTTTTTCATTGGTGGAGCGGGCTATCTTTCCGGCATCCTCAGTTCTCATCTTCCGATTTCCCTATACCTTGCGATTCCGGTGGCTGCCATCGCAGCAGGAGTTTCGGGTATTTTCATAGGATATGTGACCCTTCGTCTAAAAGGACCTTATTTTGCCATGGCCACGTTGGCATTTGCGTCCATCCTTTACAAGCTCAGTTTTATTCTTTACGAGATCACAGGGGGAGAAGAAGGAATATCCGGATTGGACGCTTTTACTGATGATCCAACGCAGGATTTCTTTGTAGTTTGGGGCGCTATGGTGGCAATTTATTTTGCGCTTTGTTTATATGCGCGATCCAAGCATGGCATTATTCTCAAAGCGATCCGCGCAGATGAGGACGCTACCCAATCAGCCGGCATTAATACCGCATATTATAAGATTGAGGCCTTTGCGATTAGCGGCTTTATGGCTGGAATCGGCGGTGGCGTGTTTGCCCATTCTCAGATGCATATTGGGCCTACAATGCTATCTGGATATCTTTCGGTCATTGTTGTACTACTGGCCATGATCGGAGGAATGGGCACGATTGTAGGCCCGTTGCTGGGGGCCATTTGCCTTTCTATTGTCAATGAATCTCTACGTATCGTGGAAGAATACCGGATCATTATTTATACAGGACTGCTGATTTTATTAATATACATGGCTCCCGATGGATTGATTAACCTAAAATTCATTAAGGGCTCAAGGCTACTATCATTTATTGTTATGGGAGACCGGAAACCGCGATGAACCTACTCGAAGTCACTCAGCTAACCAAGAGATTTGGTGGCCTGGAGGCCTTAGGAGAAATCAGTTTCAGCGTTGAGCCGGGGGAGATTCTGGGGATTATTGGTCCAAATGGTGCAGGCAAGACAACACTATTTAATTGCATTACCGGATTTTTGCCCTTCGATTCCGGATCCATTAATCTTGATGGTCACAATATCCAAGGTAAGAGGCCCCATCAAATCGTCAACCTTGGCCTCACTCGAACATGGCAATTGCTGAAGCCTTTTTTTGGCATGCTGGTAATAGAAGCTATGATGGTACCATCATTCTCTAAACGTACGAGGTCGAATCTTGTTTCCAAAAAGGATCAGCAAGAAAAAGTTGCTGAAATCCTTAGCGAGATGGGCCTGGGGAAAATACTTTGGCAGGAGGTTGATAATCTAAGCCAGGGCGAACTGAGACTTCTCGATATTTCACGCGCTCTGGTCACTTGTCCTAAGATCCTGTTGCTGGATGAGCCTTTTTCGGGTTTATCTCATAAGGAAACAGAGAATATTTCACGTGTAATCAGAAACTTGAACGATCAGGGACTCACGGTTGTGATTATTGAACATCGATTGAGAGAACTCATGAAGCTGGTTCAAAAGGTGATTGTTATCAATTTCGGACAAAAAATTGCCGAAGGACTTCCAGAAGAGATCATCCAAGAGCCGGCGGTGATAGAAGCCTATTTGGGGAAAAGGAGACCGGGAATTGGCATGGCTTGAAATCAAGAATCTAAAGGCCTTTTATCATGCGATCCGCGTGTTACATGGCGTGAGTCTCCAGTTAGAAAGAGGTGATTTTATTTCAGTTATTGGGAGTAATGGTGCCGGTAAGACCACATTGTTGAGGTCTATTTCTCGATTGGTGTCGTCGGAAGGATATGTCCGGTTCGATGGCAATGATTTGATCCGTCTGAGACCGAGGGATGTCATAAAGCGAGGCATCATTCATTGTCCGGAGGGCAGGCTTCTTTTTCCAAACATGACGGTTTACCAAAACCTTATGATGGGAGCATTTTTGCAACGTGACAGGCAAGGAATCGCCTCTGATTTGGACCGCGTTTTTGAATATTTACCTGTTTTGTCTATAAGAAAAACGCAGCTGGCAGGAACCCTCTCAGGAGGTGAACAGCAGATGTTGGCTGTTGGTCGAGCTATAATGGGGCACCCAAGGCTGCTAACCCTGGACGAACCCTCTCTTGGGTTGGCTCCTCTGGTCGTTGACGCCATTTTTGAAGTGATCCGAAAACTGAATGATGAAGGATTAAGTATTTTGTTGGTGGAGCAAAATGCTGCCGGGGCCCTGGAGTTTTCAAATTTCACTTATGTCATGGAAGAAGGCAAAATCGTTAATCAGGGTCCCAGCCAAGAGTTGGTCGAGGATCCCTCCGTGGCTAAAGCTTACCTGGGCATGGAGTAGACGAGATTGCAAAACGGAAAGGAGGTGAGAGATTCCGTTGCTGATTTCCTTATGGGAAATCTTTTTTAACAACCTAAGCCCTATCCTAATTAGGGAAAGGAGGGAAAAATGAATCCGAGAAATTTAAAGATCGTTTTTGTCATTGTTGGTTTCTTTTTTGTGCTCAGCGCAAGTGGTGCGATCGCCGACGATACCATCAAAATCGGCGTGGTTGCTCCATTTAAGACGCCTTCAGGAGAAAGCCTCCTGAATGCTGCAAAATTGGCCGAAGAAGATATAAATGCCCAAGGTGGTATTATGGGCAAAAAGATCGAATTGATTTTTGGCAATACAGAGTATAAGCCTGAAAAAGGGGCCATGGCCTACAAGAAATTAGTCTTACAGGATAAATGTGGTTTGGTTATTGGTACTTGCTCTTCAGGGGTCGCCAAGGCGATTATGGACCAAATGGCCCGCTACAAAACACTGTTTATCCCTACCGGAGCTGCCTCAGAGGCCTTGTCAGAGCTGTACGCTTCAGATCGCGAGAAATATAAATATTGGTTTAGAGTCATGCACCTGTCCGGCGAGCTCTCAAAGGTGTCACTTGATTTTATCGATGGTCTGGCTGTCAAAAAGATGGGCGCAAAGCGTATTGCCATAATGGCTGAAAATGCTCTATGGACACGGAGTATGGTGAAAGAAGCTGAAGAATTCTTTAAGCAAAAAGGAATAGAGGTTGTTTATTCAGAATTCTTTGACACAGAGACAAAAGATTTTACGCCTATCTTCACAAAAATTATCAATAGCAAGGCTGACTTCATATACGAAATTTCAGCTCATGTGGATGGCGCTATTTACATAAAACAATGGTATGATTTAAAAGGACCAATGATAGGCGGCGTCTCTGGTACCGGTGCTTCAGACCGTTATTGGAAAGACTGTGGAGGCAAGGCGGTGGGTGAGACCCTGCTCGCATATGTAGGACCTTTCCCCGTGGCTCTCACACCTAAAACCATCCCGTTTCATGATCGTTACGTAGCTAAATTCAATGAGACCGGCGGCTATGTCAGCGGTTATACCTATGATGCGCTTCATATTTACAAAGCGGCTGTAGAAAAGGCCAAGACAACGGATTCGGATGCTCTTGTTCCCATTTTGGAGGCGACCGACTATGTTGGGGTTGCTGGGCGATGGGTCTTTACAGATCTCCATAATGGCAAATACGGTCCGGGTTATCGGCAGCTCATTATGGTTCAGTGGAGAGAGGACGGAAGTCGAAAGGTGGTATGGCCCGAGAATCTGGCAACAGGTGAATTCTTGCTGCCGCCCTGGAAATAGACACAGAGAGCGAAGGGGCAAAAAGCTTACAGCTTAGATAACAGGGGGTTGTTTTGATTCATCTATCATTTACGAGACAACGGCGAACAACCCCCTCCATCAAAAAAATAGATTGTCAAATCTTTATCAGTTAAATGAAGGCTCAACAGGAAATGGAGGGTCAAAGCCTGAATTGTGAAATACGCTGATTGAATTTTGCCGGCAGCTTGCGTTTATCCTTCATTCTGACTTTTAGGATTTGACATCTTGGCCTTTCATTGCGCAGCCTGACCCAGATACTTGGGTTGCCGAAGCATTGATCAGCTCCTCGGTTTTCCTAAATTAGATCAATCATTTATTTCAGAAAAAGGCGAAAAAGCCCGCGATTAGTTGGAGGCCTTTGCGGATTCTGATCGCAAATTTCCTGTGGTTGCTATCACAGCAGAGCTTCTTTCAACAGGTGTGGATGTGCCCTCCTGCCGGAACATCGTGTTTGCAAAAACTCTTTCCTGCCCGCAATAGGCAATAAGGACAACCAGGTTAACAGACTAACCGGCAAGCCATTCAAATAAGTCATAATAGTCAGCAACGTCCCCATGATTATACAGTTGTGCGGTATCTTGAATTTGAGAAGCAACCGCATCTACTGCCTCTTTCTTATCAAACAGAACACTCACACCAACAACCTTTAAAGGTTCTCCTAATTGATTGAAACCCAGCAACAAACCAGCTTGTGTTCCTCCGGACCCATTGGTTAACACTACGTAATGTAGATTGATATTTAGAGCTTTGACTTGCCGGTTAATTTCTTCAGCTGCATTGACCCAGCCGGCAGTTCCAGTAGGCATAAAAGCTCCAGCCGGAACGACCATCGGATGACGACCTCGACGTTTAAAATCTTCAGATAGTTCGTTCATCTGGATATTAATTTTAGAAAACATCTCTTTGGGATCATCCACTTCAACTATCTTTACATTTGAGTCAAGCAGTTGATGTAATAAAAGATTGCCTTGAGATTCAGCATGTAAACCTTTTACCAGAACCAGATACGGTTCCATGCCCAGTGTTCTTGAGGCAGCCGCCATCTGTAATGCAAAATTTGACTGTGAACTGCCGCTTGTAATTAATGTATCAATGCCCCTGCGTTGTGCATCGGCCAATACGTACTCGAGTTTGCGGCATTTATTTCCTCCCAGCGCGAGCCCGTTAAGATCTTCTCGTTTGACAAAGATCCTGGGACCGTCCAGTATATCCGATAAACGGCGCAGTTCATGGATAGGCGTCGGCCATTGGCCCAGAGCGATTCGCGGCAGCTTAAAAAGCGGCATATTAATTTTCCTTTCTTTTTCTATATAAAACGCGGAAAATCGATGAAACGTTCCATCATTTCTGCAGGACTTCCAATCGAATCGCTGCAGCATAACGGTGGGCGTCCATCCCTTCATATCGGCAACGGGCCTCGGTCAATCGTGCCAGAGCCCTTGATGCCTTCTTGTCAACCTGTTGGTACGTCACCACTTTTAAAAACTGACCCACCCACAATCCGCCGGAAAACCGGGCGGTTCCGCCGGTAGGAAGCGGATGGTTTAACCCGGCAACTTTATCAGAGTAGACTTCCGGTGTATCCTCACCCAAAAAAATAGTACCGTAGTTTCGCAGATGGGGAAGAAGTGCGCGAGGATCTGATGCGTGAATCTCAAGGTGCTCCGGAGCATACTCGTCGGCAAACCTGGCGGCATCCTCAAGTCTATCAACTACAACGATGACCCCATTATTTTCCCATGAACTGCGTGCGACTTCCTGGGTGGTCCGATCTTTTAATTGACGCTCGACTTCATCCAAGGTATTTTGAGCCAGCTCTTCCGAGGTCGTGACAAGGCCGGTACGAACAGTGGTATCGTGCTCACATTGAGCAACTAAATCTGAGGCAATGTAGTCGGCTCGAGCCGTTTCATCCGCAATTACCAGGCATTCGCTGGGACCAGCCAGCAAATCGATGCCGACCTTTCCGAACACCTGGCGTTTGGCCTCATTGACATATTGATTCCCCGGTCCGACAATAAAATCAACGGGTCGAATGCTTTCAGTACCATAGGCAAATGCGCCTATGGCTTGGGCTCCGCCAAAGCAGTAAATCTCGTTGACACCCGTTCTTTGCATTGCATATAGAACCCCGGGGTCGATTTCTCCTTTTTGGCCGGGCGGAGAGCAAGCAATGATTCTTTTTACACCGGCAACCCTGGCCGGCACGATGGTAAGGATCGCAGAGGTGATGGAGGGGTATCTACCGCCAGGGGCGTAGCAACCGCAGGATTCAAGAGGGATAAGCTTTTGACCTACGGTTTGACCGGGTGACAGCTCTCTTTCAAATTCGACGAGACTTTCCCTTTGAATCCGCGCAAATGATATCGCCCTTTCAACTGAAAGATCAATTTCTTCGACGATATGTTCTGGCAGTTTCTTTCTTGCGGTCACAGCTTCTTCTTCCGAAACCAGAAATGTTTCGGGTTCGTAGTTATCAAACTTCTTCTCATAATAGGCCAGGGCACGATCTCCTTCTTGACGAACTTTTTCGAGTATGGTGCGCACAGTTTCCTGCAGTTGATATTGGTCATCTTTTGCTTGTTGAAGAGACGCTGTTTTAATTTCGCGAAATTGCATGTTATGACTCCTGAGGTTTAAACAGGTGTAGAAATTCACCTGGTTAGGCAGTGATATTCATCATTATTTCAAGAATCCTTTCTCTTGATTCTTCGACGATTTTTTTATAGGCGCGCTGATTGAAAATCACATCGTACCTATTGGTTAAGATGCAAAACCCAGTGCCCTTGGCAGTGCCATGACAAACCACGGTATATAGGTAATGATTGCTAATGACACTAGCTCGGCGATTAAAAAGGGAATGACGGCCGAAATGCTTCTGTCATAGGAGCAACCGGCAATGCGAGCCGAGGTGAGCAACGTCATTCCGTAAGGTGGGGTGATCATGCCGATGTTCAAATTGACCAGCATGATCAGTGCAAAATGCAACGGATCAACACCGGCTTTAATCATGGCGGGAGCAAGCACAGGCGCAAGGATTAGCACTGCCGGCAAAATGTCCATCACCATTCCGACAACCAACAAGAAAATATTAATAGACGCCAGAATTATAATCTTATTGGTGGTCAGTCCCAGAATCAACTGGCTCACCGTTGCCGGAACCCCCAACCGCGTGATGTACCATCCGAATGTATGGGCCGTCGCTAATAAAAGGAATATCACCCCTGTCAGTTTGGCCGTGTAAAGGGCAGCCGGAATAAGATCCTTAAATCTTAGGGTGCGAAATACAAATTTACCGATTAAAAATGCATAGGCTACAGCGACGGCAGCTGATTCGGTTACCGTAGCAATTCCGGTTAAAATAGAACCCAAAATGATGATCGGAACAATTAAGGCCAAGAAAGCATCCTTTCCGGCAAAAAGGATTTCCTTCAAGCTCGCTCGTTTGTCTCTTCTCGGATAGTTTCTGCGCACCGATATAACGGCGCTGACGACCAGAAGAAGACATCCCATCAGCATCCCTGGTAAGAATCCCGCCGAAAACAAGGATCCAACGGAAATGCCGGTGATGTAAGAGTAAACAATCATGGTGATCGAAGGCGGAATAATAGGACCGACGATGGAGGAAGCCGCTGTTACGGCGGCCGAAAATCCTGGCGAGTAACCCTCCCGTTTCATAGCGGGGATCAAAAGATTTCCAATCGCCACTGTGTCTGTCACCGCTGCACCGGTCATCCCGGCGAATATAATCGATCCGCCGATATTCACATGGGAAAGGCCGCCCGGATAATGACCAATCAGAAGATTGACAAAGCGAACCAGTCGGTCCGTCAAACCTGACGCATTCATAATCATGGCCGCCAAAATAAAAAATGGAATTGCAATCAGCAGAAATGACTCTACCCCAGAGTGAAATCTGGTGGCAATGATGCGCAGATATGCCCAGCCACCCATTTCCGCCAGCCCGGCCAGAGAAACAATTCCCAACATGTAGCCCAGGGGCACCCCGATAACCAGTATAATGATCATCAGAATCAGGATTGCCGGTTTCATTGAACCCCCTATAGGAAGATTGTTAGATCGACTTACGGTGTCTTCAATTCATCGAACAAGCTATGCCTGCTCTGTCCTGAAAATCCCAATTGTTTGCTCGATGAGCCAAGCGAAAATATGTACCAGCTGGATGGCCGCCGTAACTGGAATGGCCAGATGAGACCAGGTCCAGCTTATCTGCAACCCGGGCATAAAGGAAGCCCAGGCCTCACGGCATATCTCAACACCCCAGATGAATAAAACCAGAAGGAATACAAAGATCATGAGATTGACGATGAGCCTGACCAGATATAATGGGCGACCGCTCAGTTGGCTGGTGAGCATTTCCAGGCCAATGTGTTCACCATTTTTTAAGGCGATGCTAATTCCAAGTAAACCGGCCCAGACCATAATTAAGCGCGCCAGCTCTTCCCCCCATTTGATGGGCGCATTCAACACATAACGAAAAAAAACAGCGGTAAGAACTTCAATGGTCATAAGCAATATTAAAACGATACAAACCCCCTGTGTGACCTTGTCCAAGTCGCGGCTTAAATTCTCAAAATATGATTTCAATCTGATCAGATAAGACATATCTCGCTCCATCCGAACCGCGGCATGGGTAGGTCCCCCCATGCCGCCGTCTTTATTGCTTACTTGCCGTATCGATTGTAAAACTCCCCAGCCTGGACTTTCGAAACCCGGGCAACTTCCTGGTCAATCGCGTCCAAAAGCTGCGCGCTAAGACCGAAATCCTCAACCGCCCATTTGCGATAGCCTTCTTTGGCCAGATTTTTAAACTTCGCCATTTCTTGGGGCTTGATGTAATTAATTTTCATTCCTTGCTTTTTGGATTCATCAACAGCCAGTTCGGAAAGGTGCGCGGCCACACCTCTGGAATAAATAATGGCCGCACGGGCGTTTTCGATGATTAACCATTGGTTTTGGGGACTTTGCTTCTTAAACCACTTCTCGCTCACCACCCAGGTGTTCGTGTTGTAAATGTGATTGAGGAAGGTGACATATTTTTGGGTTTCCCAAAGTTTGGCCCATGTTATTATAGATGGAGCATTGAACTGGGCATGGGCCGTTCCGGTGGCCAGGGCGGTGGCCACCTCGCCCCAGGCCATGGGTGTGGCCGCTGCACCCATGGCATTCATGATCGCCATGTGAGCTGGATTTTCCTCAGTTCGAACGCGCATGCCTTTGAAATCGGCGGGGGTGTTAACCGGTCTCAGGTTGTTGGTCAACACGACAAAGCCACCACCGTCATCCATCGTGCCCAAATAGCGTAGTCCAATGGCGGGCAGTTCATTCATGAATTTCGCAAAAAAATCCGAGTCAAAAAAACCCCAGGCGGTCATGCGGTCAGGAAAAAGATAGGGGCCAATGATGGCCTGATACTTTTTGTAAAAGGAAGAAAATGCTCCCGAAGAAGCGATGGACATTTGCACCGTAACACCTGTTTGACACTCGCGAGTGACCTCCACCTCGCTGCCAAGTTGGCCGCCGCCAAAAATCTCTACTTCATAAGCACCACCTGATTGTTCTTCCAGCAGCGTTTTAAAATACATCAGGGCCGGGTAGACTTCATTGTTAGTCATGTCCGCAGGATATACAGTCCCGATCGCCAGTTTTTCTGCCGCCTGTCCGGTCAGAGGGTGGAAAAGCAAACCGAAACAAAAAGAAAAGCTCAGCAATATCGTAAATATGATTTTTTTGTTTTGCATGATTTCTTCTCCTTTCTAATTCTTTTAACATGGTTTTAATATAGGGCATTTTGTCAGGCAGTTGCCGCTGGTGCCCGGCCCAATACCCAAAAAAAGAACTAAAACGAACAAAACACCAATTAAGAATTGCTAATTTCGTGTCGTGGTCTACCTCCTTTTGTATAGGTTAAAGGTTGTGCTCACCTCCTTTGCTTCTATTTGTTCTTTTCCATACTTTCCGCATTTTTTGAGTTATCATGCCATCGCACCGTTTCGAACATACTCTATTATTTGCTCCTTACTTAAATCCTCAATGCCAAGATCGGTTAAAGATATGCCCTCTTTGAAGAAATCGTGTTCACAGGCCACCGATCCTATACGTATTAGTGATTCTATTATTGGAACATCTACACCAAATTTCTTGGCCAGATTGTAGCGCACGACCATTCCCACCGGTATATCCTCAGTGAAGTACCTGTGTTCAACAGAATCAGGACCAACCACGGGTGGAATGAATACATCTGCAAATGGCACCCAATACTCTATCCCCATAACACTGCCTTTCCAAAAGAATTGGTCCTCACGGTACTCAATCATCTCTATGCCCATGGCACCTGCAAGTTTTCTTTCCTCTTTATAGAAGGCAAACTGAACCCTGGAGACCGCAGGGCTTATTCCGTGCTTGTACATCGAGTATTGGCCTTTAGGGATGCCTAAGGTGCCTTCCATTTCCGAGACCTCCATGGCACCTACATTAAGGATTGAGCCAGGCACATGAACAACCGGGTTTGGATTTGAAAGACCAACTCCGATGACTGTATCTCCCTTTTTGAGCTCTATAACCCCATCAAAGGCGGGAATTCCTTCCAAGGTACCAAAGAATTTATCCCCGTCCGTGCTCGGAAGGGCATCACCAACAAGCTCGCGAATCCTGAGTATACAGTCAACCTTACCGGGCTCGATTATTCGGGCACCGTACGGCATGGAGGTCCATCCGCCAATTATCACATCTGCATCGCATCCTCTCTCACGCATCATATTTCTGAGAATCAATGATCCGAAATTGTCGGGGAATATGCTTATTATCTGGCCATCCTCGAGGTAGGGAATCATATTTTCAAAGAAGGGCTTGTGACCTTTTGCAGGAATGGCCACTATTACTAAGCCAGCTCCTTTGAGAGCCTCTGATATCTCCGTTGTTACGACGTTTACCCTGCCAACTCCTGTCCTTTTAAACCATTTAAAATTGAGTTGCTTACCACTGAGCTCTATCTCATGATTTTTCAAAACTTCGCCTAAAGTTTCTTGCGCGAAATCCGGCAATTCATAAAGACGAACCTTGTGTCCTTCAAGGGCAAACTCCGCGGCAAATGCCTGGGCGCAGACACCTCCGCCAAGAACAGCCACCGGCTTTTCTAATATTTTGCCTTTATCCATACTTACCTCCTCCCGAAATTAGGGGCTTAGCTGCTATTGGAATATTGAATTTATGAGGGTGGGCTGAAAAAAACTTCTGTTCCCCTGCATGGATTTCCATTGCTTTGTCAATAGCGTCTAGGATCTTTTGACATAATCGCATTCAAAAAGACTTTATTTGCTTCAAATAGCTTGGAAGGACCTTCCGGGAATATTTCTACCAGGATTGAGATGTACCCCTTAAGAAGGATATCATGAAATATTTCCTAGACGAGGTAAAAGATCTTACTTTTTGTTGAAAAGGTTTTTTTCATTTTTGAGTGACCTTCTGTGATGGGTTTTGACAGTTTTGCTTATGCTATTATCATTCTAATATTCTATAATCAACATATTTTTTAAATGAAATTGGGATCACATCTTAAATATTTTATCATCTGCTGGTGCAGACTGTGGAGGCAAATTTAAGCTTGGCGATGCAATGGATCAATGTCAGTACGAAACTACAAAGACTTTGTCGAAGGCGCGGACGTCAAAACAGTTGAAGATTTGCTCAAAAAGGTCATCGGCGGGTTTTTGCTTGGAGATTCGGATTTTGTAAACTGGGTAAAAGAAGCCTTCTTATCTGGCAGAGATGACGAAAAAGAAATTCCTATTCTTTGCTCTTTATTTCTTTTTCTTCTTTTGTTGCTTCTCTTTCCTCTTTTCTTTAAGTGATTTGGCAGGCTTTTTTTTACTATCTTTTCTGGTGTCTCTTGCTTTGGTCATTTAATGCCCTCCTGAATATCGCACCTTCCATTCAGAGAAATAGATTTTTTAATTCGGTCCATGGCTATCTCTGGCTTTGGGTGAGCGCATTATTGTTTCGGATCATTCATTATCAAAATGTTGCTTCTGGAGTCAAGAAATTTGAAGGAAAAGCCTGCCGCGGCGCAGCTCGCTTGAGCGAACACGGGGGCCTGTCGCGTCGTAGCTTTTGCGTAAACTGGGAGGTGAGTGGTATTTCGCAGGAAAAAATTGCGGGTTGTAGAATTTATAAGGTGGGACCTGTAATCTTAGAAAAGAATAAAATTATGTCCCCTTCACCTAGACAATGAGGGCAACCAGGTTAACAGACTAACCGGCAAGCCATTCAAATAAGTCATAATAGTCAGCAACGTCCCTATAATTATAGTGATGAGGTGGCTGATGTTTTTTTAAAAAATGGTTCTCAAGACCACTGAAGCTATAGTTAAGTTTAACATTACCCAAAGCAACGTGATCTTATAAATGAATGCCGCGTGGCGCATTATCCCCACAATAGCAGAAATAATTATCATCGCTGCAATCAGGGCTGCAGGGGCCATAATCAAAGGGATCTCATTAACCAATGTTACAATGGACTGCATCTCAAATTGTTTCCCCCCTAAATTCAAAAAAATTCCAGAGTTTTCAAATTGGCTTTTCAATGTCGTTATTTTCCTCGGTCCAGCCAATCCTATTTGAGGTTGCCCATTCCAGCAGAAAATATTTACGCACATCCAATAAGCTGCTTAAAAACATATAGCAGTATCTTAGAAGTTCAATAGTGGATACGTGGTATTCTTGCAGGACAATATCGCTATGTTGAAGTGAAGTTCTGACTGATAAGAAAAAAAGGGCAGCCCATACCCAGATAATTGGCCGATCTAAACATTGGCCCGATCCCAAGTTTTCCATATTAAATCAATCAATTAGTCACGGGCATCGTTTTCCACTCACCATACCCGCTCTGCTTGTATAAAACCTTTTATCTCACAATTGAGAATTCGTGCAGCATTTTTCAAAATATGAATTGAATCTAAATTATTCACAATTCGAGCTTTGACCCTTTGTTCTAAATGCACCAATTCAGATTAAAAAGCTTCATAGCAAAAAGCTTTTGAACGAAAAATTTCATAAAGTTAATCAAAGTTCCGTGCGATATATATAATGCAACTATTTCTAAATGAAAACAGCAAGTTTTCAACAGGCTACTGTCTATAGACCTGAATGATTTATCTCGATGAGAGCAAGTATCAGCCTTGTGAGAATTTCATAAAGTGGTGCAAGGACTAATTTCTTAAATACTTGGCGGATGTATGCGATATAAAGTCGTTTTTACAGGTAAAATTGCAGAAGGGTATATTCTGGAAAAAGTAAAGAAGAATATATCTGAATATTTCAAACTAGACTATGCAGAGGTTGAAAACCTTTTTTCAGGAAAGCCCA